>Ga0209755_10000068_pt1 | contig 176546 bp, 155 predicted proteins | sample TergutCo191P1_FD_187301 | JGI IMG/M metagenome (GOLD analysis project Ga0209755, IMG submission 187301) | Cornitermes sp. P1 segment gut microbial communities from Petit-Saut dam, French Guiana - Co191P1 (SPAdes) (version 2) | ecosystem: Host-associated > Arthropoda: Insects > Digestive... | reverse complement strand
GAGGGCTGTTTGCCCGAAAGCTTCCGGCGATGCCGGCGCACTACCTGGCACTCCGCCTGCCGCAGTCACTCGGTTCTGATTCTGCTCATCGCTGTCCGCCGTGTCCGGCTCGCCGTCGGCAAAGACTCTTCTTTGCACAATTCCGGGAGCCGCAAGTTGGGTGGTGCCATAGACGCTAGTTTCGTCATGCTGCCTGACAAAATTGTTTATGAGCCAGGGCACCGTTAATAAAGCGAGCGCCAAACAGGCCACTGCGGGAAGATATTTTAAAATTGGGGAAACCCCGCTTTTATCCACCTTGACGCAAACTGAAGCGGTGTCCCGCATTTTATTTTTGACTTTATCCATAACGCCCAAGCTGAGGGATTGCGGCGCCTCTACGCTTGATTCGACTGCTGCGTTGGAGATTTCATGATATAAATCCTGGATGGCAGAGCAGCTTTCACATGTGCTTAAATGCTCTTTCAGGGCGTGCCTGTCCGGCTCCGGCAGCTCGCCATCAATATGTGCGCTGATTAATTCTAGGCATTCATTGCAGTTAATCATGTTGCTCCACCTCCCCTCGTTTATTGTGACGATTGCTTTCCGCAAAAGTTCCTTTTTCTACAAGGATATTTGCCAAGTTGAGCCGCGCGCGCGCTAGGCGGGATTTGACCGTTCCTTCGCTGATGCTTAGGGTTCCGGCTATTTCTGCATAGCTCATTTCATTTATTTCTCGCATTACGAGGACTTCCCGATGACTTTGGCTCAGCTTGCCAATGCTTTCTGCTATTTCTTTCCGCAGCTCCTTGCGAAAAACCCTATCTTCGGGCAATTCCCTCATGTCTGGTATTTCCACGTCGTGGGGGTTTCCGTTTTCGTCCTGATAGGCGCTAAGCGAGCTGATTTGTGCTTTGTTTTTTTTGCGCAGGAAATCAATGCATAGGTTGTATGTCAGCCTGTAAAGCCACACTGAGAATCGGCTTTCGCCTCGGAATGCATCAAGCTGCCTAAACGCTTTGAGGAACGCTTCTTGCGAGATGTCTAGAGCATCTTCTTCATTTTTAGTCATCTTTAGGGCCAGGTTGTACACGTTTTTTTGATTTGCCAATACGAGTTCCTCAAAGGCGTCGACATCGCCGTCCAGAACCTTTTTTATCGTCGTCATTTCTTCATCCGGGGTCAAAGCCTCACCTCCAAAGCTCTTGCTGTGCGACGGTTTTCTGCTGCGGCTTTTTTGTCCGCTACCAATCTTTGCCTCTGGTGTCCTGCAATTCCCGCCCTATGCCTTCTGTTATTTTTTGCAGCTCCTCAAGCGTTGATGTTTTGATAATCCGTTCTTTGAAGTATCCTGCATGGGGAACTCCTTTTAGATACCATGCGTAGTGTTTCCTCGCTTCGAGGCAGGCTATGTGCTCACCTTTGTGCTTCGCGGCAATTTCAAACTGCCGCATTGCCGTTTTTGCGCGTTCCTTGATTGGCGGCAGCGGCGGGATTTCCTCTCCTGCGAGGTGCGCTTTCGCCTGTTGAAAGAGCCATGGGTTGCCAAATGAACCGCGGCCTATCATTGCCATGTCGCATCCTGTGTATTTTAAAATCCTTGCTGCGTCTTCTGCCGTGAAAACGTCTCCGTTTGCTATGACCGGGATTTTCACTGCTTTTTTTACTTCTCGGATAATGTCCCAGTCTGCTTTTCCCGAGTACATCTGCACACGCGTCCTGCCATGGATTGTGATGGCTGAAACACCAGCTGCTTCACACATTTTAGCATATTCTATTGCATTGACGCTACCTTTGTCCCAGCCTTTTCGTATTTTTATCGTGACGGGGCATTTGACGCTCTTTATTACGGCTTCAATCACTCTTTGGGTGTTTTCCGGATTTTTCATCATTGCGCTGCCGTCGCCGCTTTTTACTATTTTGCCGACAGGGCATCCGGAGTTTATGTCAATAAAGTCAGCCCCCGAAATTTCTACTGCGAGCGCAGCCCCTTCGCCCATGCAGGCCGGGTCGCTGCCGAATATTTGTGCCCCAATGGGCGATTCGCCCTCGCTTAGGTGCAGCAATGTCTTTGTTTTTTTGTCTTTATATACGAGTGCCTTGGCGCTGACCATCTCTGTATACGCCAGCCCGCAGCCCAGCTCACGGCATATGGCTCTAAATGCAAGGTCTGACACCCCTGCCATTGGCGCCAGCGCAAGTTTTGAGTTTATTTTGATATGTCCAATTTGCAAGTTGCTTCAAGCTCCCCTTTTTCAGTATCATTTTCCAGCCAACGGTTGATTTTCATGTCCACTCGCCCATCCGGCAGGAATGTTACGCCTTCTTGAAGGAGAATTTCCCGCCGCATTTCGGCGAATTCCCCGCCTGTGATTCTGCCGTCGGCCATTACGACTCTTTGCCACGGGAGTCCCTCCGGGCAGTTGCGCATCGCCCAGCCTACCTCCCGTGCTGCGCGCGGCCTGCCGAGAAGCCTTGCAATTTCGCCATAGGAGACGACTTGCCCATGAGGGATCTGCTCTACGATTTCATATACTTGCTTAAAAAATGGGTTCAACTTTGCCTCCTGCTATTTTTTAGGTATATCATCAATGCGGCGGCGTCTGCCGGGGATACCCCTGATATCCGCGCAGCTTGCCCTAGATTCCTTGGCCTGATTCCGCTTAACTTCTGCCTTGCTTCTATCCTGAGGCCTGGCAGCGCATTGTAGTCTATGTCTTCCGGGATGAGGTGATTTTCCATTTTGGATAGCTCGTCCAGTTGGCGTTGCTGGCGTTTGATGTACCCTTCATATTTTATTGAAATTTCTGCCTGCTCACGCACAGCCTCGGGCAGATCCGGCGCATTTTTGTCCAGCTGCTTTATGTCGCCGTAGCTGAGTTTTGGGCGGCGCAGAAGCGCCGCCAAGCTCAGCCCTGACTTTGGTTCGGGCATGCCATGCTCTTCCAGAAGCTTTTTCAGCTCTTCTGATGGTGAGACAAACGTCGTCTCAAATCGCTCAATCTCTTGCTCAGCTAGTTTGTATTTTTCCAACACCCGCTGCTGGCGCTCGGCTGAGATAAGCCCGACTCGGTGGCCAAAATGGGATAACCTCAGGTCTGCATTGTCTTGGCGGTGGAGAAGCCTATATTCCGTTCTCGACGTCATTATTCTATATGGCTCGTCCGTACCTTTTGTCACTAGGTCGTCAATCAGAGTCCCTATATAGCCATCGGTGCGGCGTATTATCAGCGGCTTCTCGCCTTTTAGCTTCAGTGCGGCGTTGACCCCGGCGACGTATCCTTGCACTGCCGCTTCTTCATAGCCGGACGATCCGCAGAATTGGCCTGCGCCGTATAGCCCGGGGATTTTTTTGGTTTCCAGCGTTGGGTGCAGCTCTTGCGGGTCTATGCAATCGTATTCTATGGCATATGCGGGGCGCATGATTTCGGCATTTTCGAGTCCTGCTACTGAACGTATCATTTTTATTTGGATGTCCTCCGGCATCGAGGACGAGAAACCCTGCAAATAGACTTCTTCCGTGTCCAGCCCCATTGGTTCGACAAATATTTGGTGGCGGTCTTTATCGGCAAACCGCACGACTTTGTCTTCAAACGATGGGCAGTAGCGTGCACCTATGCCGTCGATTGCGCCCGAGTGCATAGGGCTTCTGTGCAGGTTCTCTCTTATTATATTGTGTGTGCTTTCGTTTGTGTATGTGAGCCAGCAGACTACTTTGTTTATTGGCGGCTGCTGAGGTTCGAAAGAAAATGACGGGGGCGGCTCGTCTCCCGGCTGTACTGCCATTTTGGAGTAGTCTATCTGCCTTGCGCTTACTCGGGCGGGCGTCCCTGTTTTGAATCGCCTCAGCGATAGCCCCAGCTCCCTCAGCCGCTCTCCCAGCATTTTCGCCGCAAACATGCCGTCCGGTCCGCCGTCTTGTATGGTTTCACCTACTATAGTGCGGCCTGCCAGATATGTTCCCGTGCATATAATTATTGCTCGGCTTCGGAATATTGCGCCTGTTTGGGTTTGGACATATGCTGCTGCTCCGTTTTCTATGCCGATATCTGTTATTTCTGCTTGCCTGAGCGACAGGTTTTCTTGCCGCTCAAGTGTGTGTTTCATTATTTTTTGATATTCTCGCCTATCGGCTTGGGCGCGCAAGGAGTGAACTGCGGGGCCTTTTGCCCTGTTTAGCATCCGGAATTGTATGCAGGCGCGGTCGGCGCATTTCGGCATTTCCCCACCTAGGGCAGCCAACTCGCGAACCAGGTGGCCTTTGCCTGTTCCGCCTATGTTGGGGTTGCAGGGCATGTTGCCTACCGAGTCCATGTTTATTGTGAAGCAGATAGTCTTCATGCCTAAGCGGGCGCCGGCCAGGGCGGCCTCTATGCCCGCATGGCCTGCGCCTATAACGGCTATGTCGTATTTTCCTGCTTCAAATTTCATTTTGTCTTCACAGCACCTTTTTTAGGAACTGACCTGTGTAGCTTTTTTCGCAGTTGGCCGCGCCTTCCGGCGCCCCCTCGTACAGAACTTGCCCCCCGGCGTCTCCGCCTTCGGGCCCTAGGTCTATTATGTGGTCTGCTGTTTTTATTACGTCTAAGTTGTGCTCGATTACTACTACTGAGTTGCCTGCGTCCGCCAGGCGGTTTAGCACTTCTATTAGTTTATGGACGTCGGCTGTGTGGAGGCCCGTCGTCGGTTCGTCCAGCACATAGAATGTATTGCCTGTTGAGCGTTTGCTCAACTCTGTTGCAAGCTTGACCCTCTGAGCTTCGCCGCCCGATAGGGTCGTTGAAGGCTGGCCTAGCTTTACATACCCTAGGCCTACGTCCACCAGCGTCAATAGCTTTTGTTTGATTTTTGGAAGGTTTTCAAAAAAGTCCAGAGCTTCATCTACGGTCATCTCCAGGACTTCGTGGATATTCTTGCCTTTGTAGCGCACCTCCAGCGTCTCGCGGTTATACCTTTTCCCTTTGCAGACCTCGCAGGGGACATAGATATCCGGCAGGAAGTGCATCTCAATTTTTAATAGCCCATCTCCGGAGCAGGATTCACACCTTCCACCTCTTACGTTAAATGAAAACCGGCCCGGCTTGTAGCCCCTTGACCTTGCATCTTGAGTTGATGCGAATAGGTCTCTGATTTCGCCAAAAACGCCTGTGTATGTTGCAGGATTCGAGCGGGGGGTGCGGCCTATCGGCGATTGGTCTATATCTATTACCTTGTCCAAAAATTCTATACCCTTTATCTTATCATGCTTCCCTGCCCGGGTTTTTGCACCGTTGAGCTCAGCTGCAAGCGCTTTGTAGACTACCTCGTTTATAAAGGATGACTTGCCGCTGCCTGACACACCCGTTACGCATGTCATCATTCCTAGCGGAATGGATATTGTCAGGTCTTTTAGGTTGTTTTCTGTTGCTCCGCAGACTGTGAGCGAATTTCCATTGCCCTTTCTCCTCTCGGCGGGAATCGGGATTACCCGCCTTCCGCTCAAGTATTGCCCAGTAGCCGAATTTTCGCACTGCATTATTTCCTCTGCACCGCCCGAGCATACTATTTCGCCGCCATGGACTCCTGCGCCGGGGCCGACGTCCACTATATAGTCCGCCGCCAGCATTGTCTCTTCGTCATGCTCAACCACCAGCAGTGTGTTTCCCAAATCGCGCAGGCGCTTTAGCATGTTGAGCAACTTGACATTGTCGCGCTGGTGCAGGCCTATTGACGGTTCGTCCAATATGTACAGCACACCCATCAGCGATGAGCCTATTTGCGTTGCGAGCCTAATCCTCTGACTTTCGCCGCCGGAGAGGCTTCCCGCCTGCCGGCTGAGCGTGAGGTATTCAAGTCCGACACTTTGCAGGAAACCCAGGCGCTCCCTAATCTCTTTTAGTATGCGCCTTGCTATCAGTTCGTCTTTTTCGCTGAGGACTAGCCCATCTATGAATTCTATCGTGCGTGATATGGATTTTTCTGTCAGGGTTGCGATATTAATGCCCCCGACGGTGACTGCCAGCACTTCTTTCTTGAGCCTGCGCCCGCCGCAGTCGGGGCAGGGGTGCTCCGCCATGTAGTTTTCTAGCTCCCAACGCATTGACATGCTCTGCGTATCTTTGTACCTGCGCTCTATGTTATTCACGATGCCTTCAAATGGCTGTGTCAGCATCCCTTTTCCCCTCGCTTGGTCGTAGTGGAGGTCGAGCTTTTCTCCGCCGGTGCCATAGAGTATAATGTCAAGAACCCCTTCGGGGAGATTCTTGATTGGCGTTGATAACCTGAACTTGTACTTTTTTGCCAGCGCCTCGAAGTACATTTTTGAAATGCCGTCGCTTTTTACGCTGCCCCACCCTGATGCGGAAATTGCACCTTCTGCGATCGACAATGACGAATTCGGGATTATCAGCGCAGGGTCTACCCGCAGCTGCGTGCCCAGCCCCGTGCATTTCGGGCAGGCCCCATATGGATTATTGAAGGAGAACAGGCGCGGGGTCAGCTCTTCCATCGATACGCCGCAGTCCTCGCAGGCGTAGTTTTGCGAAAACAGCAGCTCCCGCTCCTCTCCGACTATGTCGATAATTACCAGCCCACCGGCTAGTGCGAGGGCGGTTTCTACCGAGTCCGTCAGACGGTGTGCTATATCCTCTTTTATGACCAGCCTATCTATGATAATCTCTATGTTGTGCTTTTTGTTCTTGTCAAGCTTGATTTCTTCGGTCAGGTCGTAGACGCTCCCATCGACGCGCACCCGGACGTAACCGCTCTTGCGCGCATCTTCGAACACCTTTGAATATTCGCCCTTGCGCGCCCTTATGACCGGAGCCATCACCTGAATTCTCGTCGCCTCGGGGAGGGACATTACGTTATCTACGATTTGGTCGATGGACTGCTGCTTGATTTCTTTGCCGCACTTGTGACAGTGCGGCACGCCGACTCGCGCCCACAGCAGGCGCAGGTAGTCATATATTTCCGTCACTGTGCCGACTGTCGAGCGCGGGTTGCGGCTTGTCGTTTTTTGATCTATGGATATGGCAGGGCTGAGACCTTCGATGTAGTCCACGTCCGGTTTTTCCATTTGCCCCAAGAATTGGCGAGCGTATGCCGAGAGTGACTCGACGTAGCGCCTCTGCCCCTCGGCATATATTGTGTCAAACGCAAGCGACGATTTTCCGCTGCCGGAGATTCCCGTCATAACGACCAGCTTGTCGCGCGGTATTTCGATGTCGATATTTTTTAGGTTGTTCTCCCTTGCGCCTTTTATAAAGATATTGTTTCGCATAAATTATCAGCTTTCATATAAAATTATGGAATCAGCGTTCCTTCCGGAACTGCCCTTGTGGCGCTTTCTGTGCTGAAGTAATAGTCAAAAATCATTCTGGCTATGTCCATGACCGCAGAACCTGAGCCACCTTTTTCGACCACTATCGCCACGGCTATTTCGGGGTTGTTGTGCGGGGCGTAGGCAACAAAAATCCCATCGTTTATATCCCTGCCTGCCACTTGCGCCGTCCCCGTCTTTGAGCCTACATGAATTGGGTAGTCGCGAAAGACAGCCCTTGCCGTGCCTTGGCTTCCCCTGGAGGCTGCAAGCATTCCCTCCCGGATTATCTGGACATACTCTGTCTCCTCAATCTGGCTTCGGATTGTCGGCGTAAACGCATGGAGCTGTTCAGAGAAATCAGCGCTGACCACCCTGCGCAGAACCGACTGTTCAAACAGAGTCCCGCCATTTGCGATGGTGGCGGTGTAGCTGGCCAGCTGAAGCGGCGTGAAGCGGTTGAGCCCCTGCCCAAAGCTGGTCACAATCGTGTCTGCAATAAACCAGCGCGGATCGTCAACAAGCCCTCGCTCATACCCGACATAGCGCTTCCAGTCCGGCGTGGACAGCCTCCCTATGCTTTCAGGCAACTCTATTCCCGTGCTCACGCCTAGGCCAAACTCCTTTGATGTATTTGCTAGTATCCATCCTACATCGCCGGGGGTGCCCATGCGGTCTGCTACGGCCATGAAGTAATAATTGCACGAGACTTCAACGGCGGAAACTATGCCTAAAACATGGTGCCCAACCCCAACCATGGGGAAAATCCAGCAAAATGGCGCAAAATTGTCAAGGTGAATGTGCCTGTCAAACCGCCCTGTACAGTTTATCCCTGTGTGGCGGTCAATCACTCCGTGGCGAAGGCCTGCAAACCCGGTTATCATTTTAAAGGTGGAGCCCGGGATATACCTGCCGTGGGTTGCGCGGTTGAAGAGCGGCTGCCTCGGGTCTAAGGTGAGCATGCCAAAGTCTTGTGCCAGCGTCGCCGGGTTGAAGGTTGGGTATGATGCGGCGGCAAGCAGTTCGCCGGTTCTGACATCCAAAACCACGACGGCTCCGCCGGTGATGGTGGCATCCTCTTCCTCGGCATCGTCCGGCGCAAACCTGGCTTCCTCGGCGCGAGCCGCATTGATAATGTCGATTTGAGTCCTAAGTGATTGTTCAACGACTGCCTGAAGGTCGATATCAAGCGTCAGGTAGACGTGATTGCCGGGTATAGGCTCTTGCACCATATAGACTCCCACAACGGTGCCATCGTCTGTCGTCCTGACCCGCTTCCTTCCGTCTATGCCCCGCAAAAATTCCTCAAATGCATATTCAGCGCCAACTTGCCCGACCAAGGCGTCCATTGCATACCCGCGCTCCCTGAGCACTTCGAATTGCTGCGGCGACATGCGCCGGATGTACCCCAGCACGTGCGCTGCATATTCCGTATGATACTCCCTAACGAAGCCGCTCTCAACAAAAACTCCGGGGTACCCGCGCTCCATCAGGAGCGTGATGAAGTCTGTCGTAACGTCCCTGGCGAACACGTAGGGGGCGAGGCTTCCAATAACAAACCGCATTTCGAGCTCAAAGCGCACTCCAATAATAAGCCTTGCATCTAATATCCCGATTGTATAGTCGATGCGGTAATGCCTGCGCATCCACGCCAGGAGCTCGGAAGCAGAAATATTCGGGTCAAGGTTATGGAATTCCAAATACGCTTCTATCCTCCTGCGCTGCTCGCGCGTCATGTCGGTCAGAAATGTAAAAGGGGCTCCGCGAGTTATGGGGAATGTATCTGTATGCGTAAAACCGTGCGCCATCGTTGTATAGACGAGATCCAATATCGCCCTGTTCATTGTGTCAAAACCTTGGGCGCGCATGGAATTCCAGTCGAGCATTATATTAAATGACGGCCTTCCCGAGGCCAGCAGAATACCGTTTCGGTCATAGATGCTCCCGCGCGCCGCAGGCAAGTTCACCGTGCGAGTATTGATTCTCTGCGGAATGGCTTCGGGGTCAAACGCCCTCGCTTCATGAATCTGAATCCTATAGAGGTCTGTGACAAAATATAAAAGCATCACTGCCAATAAAACGAAAATCACAGCTATCCTAGCGGGCTTAAACATTCTTTGCATTTACAACATATCCTTTCTCGTCGGTCGCCTTATCAGGGTGCGTTAAAAAAGCGCCTTGCCTTTTGGGATTGTCTCCCTCACTGAGGCTTTGTCGACTGCGGCTCCCTACTAATCCACCTCCACACTGCTCTGATTAAAACCCATATCGGGAACGCAAACACTAATGAGTATATGGTCTGCCAAAGTGCGGTCATTAAAAGCGCCTGTGGCGGGATTCCTACAATGTAAATCAGCGGGAACATCTGGATTAGCGCCGCCAGCACTAGCACACATATGCAAAACATAAAATATGTCACAAACCCTCGGGTTATGACTGAATCAGCAAGCGCTCCGATAACCAGCCCGGTAAAAGTAAGAAGAATCGTGAACGCTCCGACAGGCTCATTTAGCGAAATGTCGCACAGAATCCCAGCAAATATCCCGATAACCCCGCCGGCAAACCGACCCGCATACACTGCGACGCCTGTGCTAAGCAGCGGCAACAGCAACGGCGAAAGTCCGGCTATACGAAGGTACGGAAATACCATGCCTTGAAACACAAATACCACCATCAGCGAGAGCGCATGTAGGCTGATAGTAATTATCAGCGTCTTTCTCCTCATAACCTCTTACTCATCCACAGCTTCAAAGTCTGTAATTACGAAAACCTCCGAAATTGCATCGAGCATGCGCATTGGCCTCACTGTCGCAAATCTTCCAATGCCTGTGCTGTGCATATGCAGCTCCACAACCTCGCCAATAATCAAATCTGGCGGGAATATGCCCACTCTGCCTGAGGTTACGACAGTATCTCCCGGGCTGATAATTTGATCGTCATCTATATGGTCGAGCATAAGCAGGCCGCTCCGCATTAGGCTAAAATCCCCTCTGGCTGTCACAGTGCCATCGCCGTCGCCGACAAGCGCCCCTGCCGAAAACGTGGTGTCCAGCACGGTCACTACGGTTGACGTCATAGCCCCAACATCAGTAATCTGCCCAATTAGCACGCCGTATTCCGTTGTCACGGCATTCCCACTTGTGACATTTGAGTTGGCGTATCCCCTGTTTATAGTAAACGAATGAGACCAATTTGACCCGCTCCAGCTTTGGAACATCGCAAGCTCGGATTCATGCCCGGGGTTGCGCTCGCGAAAATGCAATTGCTCGCGAAGCAATGCGTTTTCTTCCGCCAGGAGGGCAGCGTCCCTAAAGTCCTGTATCAGCCTGGCATTTTCGCGCAGCAGGCTTTCATGCCTAGCAAGCAGGTCGTCGTATCTGTATATTGAGGAATATATACGCTCAAAAATGCCCGTGACCGTTGACGATACCGCACGAATCGGCCTCGAAACGGCATTGCCCAGGTTCGTAACAGGCCCGACAGTGCCAAACACGTTTATAGAAATAAATGTTATAACGGCAATCAGCACCGCTACTGACGCTATAATTATTGATTGTCTGCTTATAAGAGCTTTCATATGTCCACACCCAAATTCCTTAGCATTATTGACACGCGGCAGACCGGAAGTCCCATAACATTGAAGAAGTCCCCCTCAAGCCTTTCTATAAAAACCGCCCCCCGGCCTTGCGCCCCATATGCGCCAGCCTTGTCCATCGGCTCGCCTGTTTCAACGTAGGCTTTTATTTCCGATTCCGAGATTTCCCTAAAATAAACCTCTGTCGCCTCCGATGCGGTAATTATATCATCTCCATAAATAATCGCAATACCTGTGTAAACCGTATGGCGCTTGCCGGAAAGCCTCCTCAGCATAACGCTCGCACCGCCTGCGTCTTTTGGCTTCCCAAATGGCTCGCCATCAAGATAGACCTCCGTGTCCGCCGCTATAATCAAGCATCCGGAATCACATGCCCGGGAGACGTTTTTTGCCTTTGCAAGAGCGGTTTTGCAAACAGTCTGCTCCGGTTTAATTCCCTCGCAGAGCACTTCTTCCGTCATATCAGGAATAACCTCAAAATCGCTCAGCCCAATCATCCTCAAGAGCTCAAGCCTACGAGGAGACCCCGAAGCCAGCACAATTTTCAATTACAATACTCCTTTTGTGTTTCAAGAATGTATACAGACGGCCAGATGTCAACTGTCCTCATTCCACACCTCTGTAATATAGCCCCCTCGTAAATCCCGATGGCTTGTAATCGCCCTCTCCCATATACCTTCTCATCACTGTTACGCATTCTACGGCGTTTTCTGTTGTGAAGCTCAACCTCTCGCCCCATAGCCCTAAAGCTCCGATTACATTGCTTTTGTCCGCCATGAACAGTTTTTTTGAATTGAGAAGGACATTTCGGCAGCCGAATTCAGGCACTACCGGAAACAATGCGCCCTGCCTGTCAACAAGTCCCGAAAAGCTATCGCAGGTGCATGCGCCAGTCGTATTTCTGACAATGCAGTTTTCCGTAATCATGAGCGGCAACCGACCGTAAGTGATAATCTCCGTGTTGATTGGTTTTGACATATCGCGAATTTCGGCAAGCCTAAGCTCAAAAGAAAGAGTGGCAGATTTTAGACCCAGATTCTTCAAAACATAGAGCGTTTCCGAATTGAACACATTAAGCCCAAAATCGCCCCTGACCGCCATGCCATGGCTCATTGCGAATTGGATTTGCCCGATATTCCCCACGAGCGCTTCGGTAATACCCTGCGTCAGCGCTCGGGTCAGTATGTCTGCAATCTCTTTGCGCTGATTGTCATGTATGGCACGGGGAAGCGCCGCAACCACACGTATCTCCTCGTTTTCCAGGAACCTTTGCAGCATTGGCGATTCAAAATCAAGCTCTGTTGCGGGAATGTATAGTATTTTTGGCGCCAGCGCCTCCATCTCTAGTGAAAGCTGATCTGCCCGCATGACCGATACGGTCAATATGGGCGCTCCTGCATATCCTGAAAAATCCTCTCCGGGGGCAAACTCGCCCTCCGCCCGCACAGGCGCAGGTTTTCTCTGTTCAAGCAAATCGGCAAGCAGGCTTCGTCGCATTTCATTAAATGCTGATACCGACAACGCCAGTCCGCGCTGCACCGTACCTTTTACCCCGGCGCAATAAAATGGCGTCCCTCCGGTTTTGTGAAGCTGGGTCTGAAGCGTCGCCATAGTCACTTCTTTATGGAATGCAACCTCCGGAATCGCACCATATACTACCGCTGTATTTTTCCTATCGTCGATGGCTGCCAGTTTTGATCGCTTGCCCTCTGCAATTGAGCCTACAAAGCGCACTGGCACACGTTGAAATTCTCCGTTTAAATAGCCCTTTCTGGTTGTTGCAAATAATGCCGCACTCGTTTTCTGGTCGTCTTCGCGGATGCCGAACATGTCTGCCCCGAGCCTGTTAGCATAGTAGCCGCTGGTGAATCCCTGGCGTGAAAACGCTTTTTTTAGAACCCTCATGTCTTCTTGCGACGGAGTCCTGCCCAAGTGTGCCGCTTTTGCATAAATGGCTGTGACGATTGCAGAATATTCCGGCCTCTTCATCCGCCCTTCTATTTTCACTCCGGTAACGCCCATTGCTTTGAGGTCGTCCATATATTCTACAAGGCAGTTATCTTTCAGGCTCAGTGGATAAAGCGGGGCGTGCCCCACGGCACTGTAGCTCAGGCGGCACGGCTGGGCACATAACCCGCGGTTTCCGCTGCGCCTTCCTATGACCGCACTCATATAGCACTGACCGGAGTGGCACATGCACAATGCGCCATGGACAAAAACCTCTATTTCGATTGGAGCGTATTTACATATGTAAGCGAGCTTTTTTCGCGACAGCTCGCGTGCGACGACAACTCGCTTCAACCCCACTGCGGCGGCCATCTTTGCGCCTTCAAGGTTGTGAACGGCCATCTGTGTGCTGGCATGAACAGGCACATCGGGCACAACTTGCCTAACGGCGCTCATAACCCCCAGATCCTGCACAATAATTGCGTCAATCCCAAGCCTGCTCGCCTCCTTCGCCCGCTCGGCGACTTGCGGCAACTCGTTGTCAGTGGCGAGCGTATTTAGCGTGAGGTATGTTTTTACGCCACGGACACGGCAATATTCGAGCGCTCGCCCAAACTCGTCAAAGGTAAAATTCTTTGCGTTTTTGCGTGCATTAAACTCACCGAAGCCCATGTATATTGCATCAGCGCCATTTTGCGCTGCCGCTATAACGCCCTCGGGCGAACCCGCCGGCGAAAGAATTTCAAGCACCGTTCTCACCTTCAAAATGAAATAGAAACTAAGTGATAACAAATAGTAACATATTCTATCATAAAAGCATACCCCAATTCTATAGTTTTGAAGAAATTCTTTTTAAATATTTTGTAACTGTTCAGGGTTGACAGAATTGGGGGGCAAATGGTATGTTCAGGGATGACGGAGGTGGGGTGCGTGTTAAGAAACTTGGATACTGACGTGGCGTGCAGGTTGCTTTTTGAGCAAGAAGCTGCACATCAAACCGAAGCGGTAAGGCTTGGGGACGCACTTTTGCGCATATCCGCACAGTCAGTTTATGCTAAAATCCCCATACCCCCATTTGACAGGAGCCCCTACGATGGCTATGCTTTCCGCGGTGAGGACACCCAGGGGGCGGTAAGCGGCGCTCCTGCTGTACTTAGCATAATCGAGGAAATCCCTGCGGGAACCGAGCCTCGGTACAAGATTGCTCCCGGGCAAGCGGCGAAGATACTCACCGGAGCGCCAATACCTAAAGGGGCAAATGCCACGATTAAATATGAGAGCACGAAGTTTACAAGCGATAATGTGCGAATTTTTGAGGAAGTCGCACCAAATACGGACATTGTTTATGCCGGGGCGGATGTGATGCCCGGGAATACGCTCGCTTCAAAAGGCTCAATTATTACCGCACCCATTATTTCCGCTTTTGCAAACCAGGGTTTTGGAAGCGTTGAAGTCTTCGCAAAGCCCGTGATATCTGTCATAAGCACAGGCTCCGAGCTTTGCGAGATTGGCGAAGCTTTGCGCCCATCGGCGATATACAATAGCAATGCGCATACTATATCGGCGTATCTGTCGGACGTTGGGGCGGTTGCGGTAAATTGCGGCTCTATTCCGGACGAGCCTGAGTTGATCTCCGAGAGGATTAGGTCAGCCCTAGATAAGTCAGACATGGTCATAACAACCGGAGGCGCCTCTGTGGGCGACTACGATTGGGCAGTCGATGCCACCCGGAAGCTGGGCGCAAAGATTTTGTTTTGGAAGGCCTCAATGAGGCCGGGCGGCTCGATTTTGGCGGCGGTCTGTGATGGCAAGCTCATTTTGGGGCTATCCGGGAATCCTGCTGCGGCTGTCATAGGGCTTCTGAGGATTGGCATGCCCTATATTAAAAAGCTTTGCGGCAGGGCGGACTGCTTTTTTCCTGAGATATCCGTCGCATTGCGCGACGCCCTCGGCAAGGATAGCCCAAAAATGCGCATTTTGCGAGGTTTTTTGGAGGTCGAGAACGGCGTCGCATATTTTGCCCAGAGCGGCAGTCAAGGCAGCGAGGCCGTTTCTTCCCTCGCTAAGTGCGATTTGCTTGGCGAAATCCCACCGGGTTCTCCCCCCCTGCCCGCCGGGGCGATTATAAAGGCTTACAGGATTTAAGTGTATGAAAGACAGTTTTGGTAGGGATATTTACTATCTCAGGATGTCGGTGACGGACAACTGCAACCTCAGATGTGTTTACTGCATGCCCGATGGCGGAGAGAGGCAGTCCGGGGAAGATGCCCTGACAATCGAGGAAATTGCGGAAATCGTGCGCGCCTCAGCGGTGTGCGGGATTACTAAGGTGCGGCTGACCGGCGGTGAGCCGCTTGTGCGCAGCAATATCATCGAGATCTGCCGCAGGGTAGCTGAAACTTCTGGCATCTGCGAGCTATGCCTAACTACGAACGGCATTTTATTGCCTAGGTTCGTGAGCGACCTCAACGCCGCAGGGGTGACTCGCCTTAACATCAGCCTCGACTCGCTCGATCCGGAAACATACAAGAAAATCACTCGAACCGGGACGCTCGATGGTGCACTCAAGGGTATTTACGCTGCGCTCGACATGGGGTTTGACGCAATAAAGATAAATGCCGTGCTTATGGGCGGTGTTAATGACAATGAGATATTTGAGCTTTTGGAGCTGACGCGCAAGCATAATGCAAATGTCAGATTTATTGAGATGATGCCAATTGGCGAGACCGCCGATTGGGCGGGCACGCGCTTTGTCAGCGTCTCCCGGGTTTTGGATATCGCCCCTGAGCTCAAGGATGTCGGAGCGGACGGCGTCGCAAAGCTGTACAAGCTGCCCGATGGCCTTGGCACGGTAGGGCTTATAAGCCCTATCAGCTCGCACTTCTGCCCTACATGCAATCGCATAAGGGTCGCCTCTGACGGCAAGCTAAAGCCTTGCTTGCACTCGTCAGACGAGATTGACCTGCGGGGCCTTTCGGGCAAGGCGCTTGAAGACGCAATAAGCGCCGCCATATTTGGAAAGCCGCTCAAGCACAAGCTCGATGCCGGGGAAACAAGCGGCAGCGCTAGGAATATGAACCAAATCGGGGGATAGTGCGCTTCTAATTGACAGTTTTTTGGTTTTATTTTTTTGATTGGGGTGAAATGATTTGTCTGTGCTTACTCACTTTAATGACGAGGGGCGCGCGCGGATGGTTGATGTCAGCGATAAGCAAGTTACTGTTCGTGAGGCCACGGCTGGCGGCACTGTCCTTGTCAGTGCCGAGACTTTTGGGCTTATCGTGCGCGGCGAAATGAAGAAGGGCGACGTGCTTGCCGTGGCGCAGGTTGCGGGCATTATGGCGGCGAAGCGAACTTCTGATGTCATTCCTATGTGTCACCCAATTATGATTACTGGAGTTGACGTATCTTATCTTTGCGATGAAAGCCGCAGGGCTATAGATATAACCGCCACGGTGCGCTGCAAGGGCGAGACCGGAGTAGAGATGGAGGCCTTGACTGCCGTTTCTGCCGCTGCTTTGACCATATATGACATGTGCAAAGCCGCACAGAAGGATATTGAAATAACGAACATCCGCCTTTTGAAAAAAACAGGCGGCAAGTCGGGGGATTGGGTGCGTTGAGGCAAGAGCCCCAGACAACTCCCTTCGTGTGCGAAGTGGCACGGCAGAGCCGGGGGTTCCAGCGGAGAATTTGAGTTTCGCAATCGACTATTATTTATAATCTTTGAAGGAGGATTTAATAGATGGCTAAAGTGACTGCTGTTTGTATCAGCGATGCCAAGGGCATTGTAAAGACGCCAGTACCTGAAATTTTTGTAAAAATCGGGCACGGCATCGAAGGCGACGCCCACGCAGGCGAGTGGCATAGGCAAGTGAGCCTGCTTGCGGACGAAAGTGTGGACAAGCTGCGCGAGAAAATGCCGAACTTAGATGCGGGCGTCTTTGCGGAGAACATCCTGACCAGCGGCATTTGCCTTTATGAGCTGCCGATTGGCACTAGGATGCGAGTTGGGCAGGCTCTCTTGTCTGTGACGCAGATAGGCAAGGAGTGCCATAATGAGGGCTGTGCAATTAAGAGGCAGACGGGCGATTGCGTCATGCCGCGCGAAGGCATCTTTGCCGAGGTTGTTGAGGAAGGCTCTATCAAAGCTGGTGACTCCATTGAGGTATTGGCGTGAGAAAGGTCAAAGTCGAAGATGCGGTCGGTCAGACTCTATGCCACGATATGACGGGGATTTCTGAAGGTAAAAAGGGCGTTATGTTCAGGCGCGGCCATATCATTTCCGAGGCGGACATCCCACGTCTTTTGAACATTGGAAAAAACCATATTTTTGTATGGGAGCCGGATGCGGACGAGGTTCACGAAGATGATGCGGCAATCGCAGTCGCCCAGGCCGCCTGCGGCTTCGGAGTCACATATGACCCGGAGCCATCGGAGGGAAAGGTCTTCATGTACGCAGAGCATCGCGGGCTGTTTAACATAAACCGCACCGCCCTTAGGAAAATTAACTCCGTCGGCGACTATACTATAGCCTGCCTGCCGAGTTTGACCGACGTCCCCCAAGGCTCAAAGCTGGGGGGAATTAGGATTGTCCCTCTCGTCACAAAACGGGACAACATGGTTGCTGCGGTCAAGATTGCCGAAAAGGGCACGCCCGTTTTTAGCGTAATGCCTTATAAAAAGCTCAAATGCGGCATTATAATAACAGGCAGCGAGGTTTTTTATGGGCGCATACGCGATAAATTCGAGCCTATAATGCGCAAGAAGCTGGGCACCTTTGATGCAGACGTTTTGGGCACCGTAAAATGCCCGGACGATTTGGATGCGATAGGCGGGGCTATTGAGGCCTTCAGGGGGCAAGGCGCCGAGCTTATCTTGCTCACCGGCGGGATGTCCGTAGATCCTGACGACTTGACGCCTGTGGCGATTCGCACTACGGGGGCAAAGGTCGTGACGCAGGGCGTTCCTATGCAGCCGGGAAACATGCTTATGATTGCGTATCTGGGCGAGACTGCGCTCTTGGGCGTGCCCGGGGCTTCTATGCACTCGCAGGTTACAAGCCTTGACGTTTTTTTGCCGCGAATATTCGCCGGGGTTGAGATAACCGCCGACGACATCCCCGGACTGGGCGAGGGTGGGTTCTGCATGGCATGCGGCGAGTGCAAATTCCCACTCTGTTATTTTGGCAGATGACTACAGGGAGGAACAAATCCGAATGACCGAGTTTCAAAATTTGCACACGCACACAACCTATTGCGATGGGGCTTTGACGCCCGAGGAGATGGTAAAAGCTGCTATTGACAAGGGCTTTGGCTCTATCGGATTTTCAGAGCATTCATATGTGCCCTTTGACATATTTTCCACCATGGATTTGCCGGCGACAGATGAGTATGTCAGTGTGGTCAATGCTCTTAAGGAAAAATATGATAGCGAGATCGAGGTGTTTGTCGGACTTGAGCATGATTACTATACCGAAACCCTCCCCGAAGGCCTGGACTACACTATCGGCACCCTGCATTATACCAACAGGTTCGGCCAGTTCATCTCTGTAGACGCTGGCGTAAAATATCAAATTCAGATGGTCAAGGATTTTTTCGGAGGCGATTATTATGCGCTGGCGGAGGATTATTTTTCCGTTTTTTCGGAAATAGCAAAAAAGACAAAAGCCGACATAGTCGGGCATTTTGACCTTATCGCAAAGTACAATATCGATGGATGCCTTTTTGATGAGCAGCACCCTAGGTATGTTAGTGCAGCGCTGTGTGCAATGGACGAGATTCTCAAAAACTGCAAGCTCTTTGAGGTCAATACCGGAGCAATGTACCGGGTTGGCAAGCTCGTCCCTTTCCCATCGCCTTTCCTACTCAAAGAGTTAAAAAAGCGGGGCGGCGAGGTCATCCTTTCCAGCGACAGCCATGATTCGGACTCGCTCTGCTTTAAGTTCGGCGAAATGAAAGAACTCCTCAAGGCATGTGGCTTTAAGCATATGAAAAAATTGACAAAATCCGGTTTTGTAAGTGCAAAGCTGTAGTGGAAACAGGGAGCGGGGAGCCCCTCTTCCCTCTAGTATTTAACCGCACAATTTCTTCCTGAGCGCTTTGCTAGGTAAAGCGCTTTGTCTGCATTGCTTATTATGTCAGAAAGGGTGCTGTTATTATCTGATTTTGAGGCGATTCCGAGCGAAATTGTGACTTTGATTTCGTGCTCTTCTATCGCAAACTTAGATGCTTCAACGCTTTGCCTTATCCTCTCAGCAGTCCTCAGCGCACTATCTTCGTCCACCTCCGGAAGCGTTATGACGAACTCTTCTCCACCATATCTGGCGACCATCGTGTCTGCTTTCACTGAGTGGTTCATTCTGGCGACAAGGATTTTCAAAACTTCGTCGCCCACGGGGTGGCCATATGTGTCGTTTATTTTTTTGAAGTGGTCTACATCAACCATGATTGCAGAAAAGCTCTTGCTATCTTCAACACAGCTCTGCAGCTCCCTCTCGGCCTCCTCTAAGAAATACCGCCTGTTGCGCGCCCCGGTCAACGGGTCGGTATACGCTGCTTTTTCAAGCTGCTTGACCATATCAATGGCTGTGTTTATCTCGCGCAGGTCGCGCAGGTAAGCTATAATCAAATTCTTTGCATCAAGCGTCAAGCAAACCAACGCAACTTCGCACGGTATTTGAGTTTCTCCATCCATCGTTTGGTGCATCCATTCAAAGTGCGCCCTTCCGCGGTTGAAGCAAAGGTGCATTTTTTCATACATCTTTTCGCGCGAGCGCCTGCCATCCGGCTGGTATTTCGGCGAGAGAGCAAAGAAGTTTTCTATATATTCGTTGGCGTCCTTCATCTCGAAAAGTTCAACGGCAACGTCATTGACCTCCACGACATTTATTCTCTCGTCAAAAATCGTACATGCCAGCGGCGATGAGTTAAGCATTGCTTGAAGCCTTTGCTTGGCGATGCCCTCCGTCTCTTTGTATCTGTAGAAATCGCGCAAATCGCGCGTGTACGCAATTAGAAGATCTTCACCCTCAATCTCCACCTTCATGATTGTTTCTTCGCAGGGGATGAGCTCCCCATTGGAGGTTTGGTATGTCCATTCAAACTGGCTCCGCCCTTGCTCGCACGCCAGTTCAATCACATCAATGCCCATTTTTCGCGATGGCGTGCCATTCGGTTGAAATTCCGGCGAGAACGCAAAGTAATCGTCTATATACAGCTTTTTATCCGGTATCTCAAACAGGCGCTCCGCCTCCCGGTTTGCCTCAAGGACTTCGCTGTTTTCGTCAAAAATCGTTACCAGCAGCGGCGACGAATCCAGCATGACTTCCAACCTTTGGCGGGCGATGCGCTCGGTCTCCTTGTATTTATAAAAATCTCGCAGGTCGCGGACAAAGGCGACCAGGTTGTCCGTTCCGCGCCACTCTACCCGAATCAACGTGACTTCTGTCGGAATCGGCTCTCCGCTTAGCTTCTGATGCATCCATTCAAAATTAGCGTGGCCAGTTTCAAAGGCCTCTACTATGAGCTCCTTCGCTTTTTCGTCTGATTTGCGGTTGTCTGGCTGGAATTCGGGGCTCAGTTCAAAAAACCTCTGTTTGTATTCTTCTTTGCTGCTTAAATCAAAAAGCTTTGCCGCCGCTTCATTGCATTCCAAAACGTTAAATTCCTTGTCCCGAAAGTTTGAGACTAGCGGCATGTTGTCAATGACTATTCGGAGCCTTTCCTCAGCCACCTGCCGCTCTTCCATGTTTCTTGTCAGCAAGGTCATAAAGAGCATGACCAAAAGAAGCAATGCGACCAGTACGGCCCCCATTGTCAGCATAATAACTAGGAGGTAGTATGTGCCTGTCTCCCCCACGGCGGCCACCGGAAGAACTGTCGCCAAGGTCCATCCAATAGCTTCCAGGTAAAATGTCATTAAATACGAAGGCCCAAGCATGTAGTCATCAAATTCGGTGATGCCATATCCGCCTCGGATGGTTCCCATCAAAAACTCCCCATTGGGGATGCTCTCTAAATAAGTGATACCGCCTTCACCTTCTGCGCCAACACCAACAATATATTCGACATTTGGGTGCGAGATTATCTCCCCGCCGGGGCCAATCAGCATTAGATAACCGCCTCCAACAAGCCGATATTCGTTAACCATGCTTATAATTGCATCTACGGTTATAACCACTCCGACAACGGCTTCCATCCCCCCAATATCCGGCACCCATTTTGCCACCGTGGTGATGACCCCTTGGCTTTCAATTGCAGAAAAATATGGGACCGTCGCTATTAGCTCTCCTTGCGCCGCCTCTGCTGCGATATACCACGGCCGCGCTGTCGCAAGCCAGTCATATTCTGACGGCCACTCGTTGCTGTTTTGAAAGCTTCCATCTGAAAACCCTACGATTGCATCGGTTATAAACTCAAACTCACTCACAAAATTGTCCGCTATGATTTCTATGTAGCCCACACCCAAGTAAGCCCAGAGGCTAGACAGATTTTCAACAATATGGTTGCTTAAATCAAACCAATTGTCGATTTCTTGCGAAATTAAGCGCACGTTACTATGAGTGGCGTCTATGACGTACTCAAACATGATTGTTCGAAACATTGTGTTGAAAATTATGTACACTATGACAAGGCCTATAATTGAAAGCGCAGTTATGCTCATCACTAGCTTCCGCATAAAGCCATTTCTTGTTTTGTACTGCAAGTTATTCTGCCTCCTCAAGCAATCTGTCGACAACTTGTGGGGCGGCCGCAATTTACCACCCATTCATCCCACATTTTTTGTTTTTTCTATCCCTCTGCGCAGTCTCGCTTTGCCCCTCGCAGCATCTCCAGCCCATGACCCAATGCATGCAAAACTGCCGCAAGATTTTCTTTTGCGGCCTTGGGGCTGCCAGGCAGATTTATTATAAGAGTTTCGCCGCGAATGCCTGCCTGCTGCCTCGCCAAAATTGCGCGGCTTGTGACCTTTAGGCTCTCAGCGCGCATAGCCTCAGCAATGCCGGGCGTCATCCTCATGCAAACAGCGAGCGTCGCTTCCGGAGTCACGTCGCGCGGTGAGAACCCCGTCCCCCCAGTCGTTACGACAAGGGCGACGCCCAACCCATCTGCACATTCGATAAGCTCCCGCTCAATAAGCTCCTGTTCATCCGGGATGATTGCACTATGCGCAACTTCATACCCTTCTTTTTCAAGCATTTCACAAACTGCTGGCCCTCCAAGGTCTTCACGCTCGCCTTTAAAGCCCTTGTCGCTCACAGTGATCACGGCCGCTGTATACATAATAGCACTTCTCCAATCGAAAGAAAGTGCATTAATTATACCCTCCGCAAAACGTAAATGCAATCCCTCAAATCCGGCAAACTATTAAGTCTGCCTAGTCACTGTTACTACTCAGTGTCTGCTATCTGTCCGGCATTGAGAAGCCTGCTACTAGGTTTTCTTAGCTGGCACTGAATAAGTAACTAGTCATTTGCAAGCTTAATCCCTATCAGATATGGGAGTGCGCCGATAATCAGCAGGACAAGGAGCGAATCTGCCCTCCCAAGTTCCGATATAAGTGTCAAAACCACCGCACCCAAGAAAAACAAGAAGGTTGCAGCGGTGTAGCTTATAAATACCGCTCTTTTTCCCTTGTCTTTGCGCACAAACATATCAAACAAAGAGCCGCCAATAAATCGCATATTTCCTGTTACGATGCTGTTGTTCGTTTCAATATCGCCAATCCTTCTAAAAAAGCAAAGCGCAACACCGGAAATGAAGCTCTTAATAAAAATTACCACCCACAGCGGCATAAAATAGAAAAACACCAGAATAAACACGAGCGGGACGTAGAACATTGACCATTGGATATAAAATTCTGGCTTCGCTTTTTTGATGCGGCCTACAAATCCGGTCGCAATAAAACACCCGACAAAAAATCCTCCGAAAATAACGAAGGTCAGGAGCAGCCCTTCAATATCACCTTGCACGAGCCGCACAGCCATATTTACTAGGTTCCCTGTTTGTGGGCTCACGAATGCGTAAACCTCAAACAAAAGAGTATGGGCATTTATGAAACCCAAAATGAATGCGGAAAAGCATGTGACAATAGTTATGCGCATACGGTTTGATTGTACAGCCCTCATTGTTTTAGTTAATCTCCTTATGCATCAAAATGCCACCACTGCGCCATCGGTGCGCGACTCTGTGCCACCTGCCAAAACGCCCGTCTGGTTATCTCTCCAAATAATCTGGCCACGGCCAAAATTTCCCGAGCCTAAAGCAATGCGAATATCATGCCCCCGCTTTGCCAGAGCTTCTGCAATGTGCCTTGGGAAAGTGTGTTCAAGCTCAACTGTTTTGCCATCAACCCATTGGAAGCGAGGGGCATCCAATGCCATCTGGGGATTGAGTGCAAAGTCAATTGTATTCATCATAACTTGCATATGCCCTTGTGGCTGCATGTACCCCCCCATAACCCCAAATGGGCCAATGGGGGTGCCGCCTTTCGTCAAAAATCCCGGAATAATCGTATGGTAGGTGCGCTTGCCGCCTTCCAGGCGGTTGACGTGGTCGCTATCCAAGCTGAAATCATTACCCCGGTTTTGCAGTGCGATGCCAGTTCCCGGCACTACAATTCCCGAACCAAATCCCATATAGTTGCTTTGTATAAACGACACCATGTTGCCATCACCGTCAGCTGTACAGAGATAGACCGTACCGCCCTTTGGAAGCTCTACGGGAGTCGGCACCAACGCTTGTTCGCCTATCTTCGCCCTTGCTTCCTGTGCAAATTTCTCGCCCAAAAGCCAATCCACATGCTCCTTGTTTGTTTGGAGCGGGTCGGTGATAACCTGCTTTCCAGCTGTGAATGCCAGCTTTATTGCTTCTATTTGCTTGTGTGCTGTGTCCACGCTTTCACGCATGGCAAACTCGTACCCTTTTAATATGCCAAGGGCCGCCAAAGCGACAAGCCCCTGCCCATTCGGGGGAATTTCCCACACGTCATACCCGCGGTAGTTTATGCTGATTGGCTTTACCCATTGAGGCATAAAGGCCGCTAAATCCTCATAAGCGAGAAACCCACCGCCCTCTTCGGAAGCCTTTGAAATTTTATGGGCCAAATCCCCTCTGTAAAAGCTTTCGGCATCACTTGCAGCGATTTCTTCCAGCGTTGCCGCATGAGCCTCTGAGCTCCACATTTCGCCTGTTGCCGGAGCGCGCCCATTAGGGGCAAAAGTCTCAAACCACGCAGCAAAGTCGCCTTTATCATTAGTTTTGTAATTTTCATATGCCCTGTTCCAAAAATATGCCAAGGCCGGAGAAAGCGGATAGCCTTTCCGAGCATAATCTATCGCCGGAGCAAGCACATCCGCAAGTGGCAAGCGGCCAAACTTCCTGCTAAGCTCCGCCCAGGCCCCGGGCGCCCCCGGGACGGTAACGGGCAGCCAGCCATATGTAGGCATTTTTTCATGCCCGAGCTTTTTGACAGCATCAACTGAAATAGACGCAGGAGCGCATCCACTTGAATTGAGCCCGTGCAGCTCCCCTTTAGCCCAAACAATCGCAAATGCGTCTGCGCCAATGCCGTTGGATGTAGGTTCCACCACTGTTAGGCAGGCTGCTGTCGCGATTGCTGCATCAATGGCATTCCCGCCTTGACGCATAACGTGCAGCCCGGCTTCTGCAGCCAATGGCTGGCTGGTTGCGACGCATCCATTCCTACCGTAAACTACGGCTCTGTGCGAAGCATAGGGATTATAACCGGAATCAAAAAACATAACATAGCCTTTCTTGTGTTATAAACTCATTCGACCAGGTGGCAAGCGACAATATGGCCATCGCCAACATCTTTTAGCTCAGGCATCTCTTGATTGCAAATATCCATACATAAGTTGCAACGAGGTGCAAAGCGGCAAACCGGCTTAGGCTCGATAGGCGACGAGATTTCTCCCCTCAGGGTGATGCGGTCCGGCTTATGGTCAATATCCGGGACAGGGCTTGCCGACAGCAACGCCTTTGTATATGGATGAAGCGGGTTATTAAAGAGTTCGTCTGAGGTTGCTTTCTCAATTACTTTCCCAAGATACATCACCATAATTTCATCGGAAAAGTAGTTCACTACAGCGAGGTCGTGGGTGATGAACATGAACGTAAAGCCCCTCGTCTCCTGCAGCTCTTGGAGCAAGTTTAAGATTTGGGCTTGAATCGAAACGTCAAGCGCAGAAACCGGTTCGTCACAAACGATAAATTTTGGGTCAAGCGCAAGTGCGCGAGCTATGCCTATGCGCTGACGCCGCCCACCGTCAAGCTCATGAGGATATGTGTTGAACAACCTATCCGCAAGGCCAACGGTAGACATGAGTTCATGAATTTTCGCTTCCCGCTCTTTTCTGTTTGTGATAATCCTGTTTAGCTTTAGGGGTTCAGCAATTATTTCACTAACGGTTTTCCTGGGGTTTAAGGATGAGAATGGATCTTGAAAAATAATCTGCATCTGTGTGCGCATTTTGCGCATCGCTTCTGCATTAAGGGACATAACGTTAACGCCGTCAAAGTCAATAGTCCCGCTCGTTGGTTCGACAAGCCTCAGTATGGCTCGCCCAGTGGTGGATTTGCCGCAGCCGGACTCTCCAACCACACCTAGGGTTTTGCCTTTTTCTATAGTAAAATCGACCCCATCTACGGCGTGCAGCACACCTTTTTTTGTTTTATAGTATTTTTTCAAATTCGTCACTTTTAGCAATGCATCAGACAATTCTGCCACCTCCCTTTACTTCAATGTTGGTACCTTCTTCATATGCAAGGCAACAGACCATATGAGTATCGCTAAAGTCAGTCCTCTGAGGAACTCGGCTCTGGCAAATTTCTTGCGCATAGAGGCATCTGGGGTGGAATACGCAGCCGGAAGGCAGCCTAGCCGGATCTGGCATCAAGCCTCTTATTGGTTTGAGCTTTTCCGTCCTGTTTGCCAAGTTTGGCAAAGAATTAAAGAGCCCTTCCGTGTATGGGTGCTTGGTTTTCTTAAAAATGTCTTCCAGCGTACCCTGTTCTATAATCCTCCCTCCGTACATTATGGCGACATCGTCACAAACCTCCGCCACAATGCCGAGATCATGTGTAATCATTATCATGGAAGTCCCATACTGATCCCTTAGCGACTTCATGAGCTGCAAAACCTGGGCTTGGATTGTTACGTCAAGCGCTGTGGTTGGCTCATCGGCAATAAGCAGTTGCGGATTGCATGAGAGGGCTATGGCTATCCCAACCCTCTGCTTCATACCTCCACTAAACTGGTGCGGGTATTCGCCACTGCGATACCCGGGTATCCCTACCATTTCCAGCATTTCTTCCGCCTTTTTCATGGCTTCCTTGCGGCTCAGGCCTTGGTGGATGCCAATACTTTCTGCAATCTGATCCCCAACCGTGAGCACAGGGTTTAGCGAAGTCATCGGATCCTGAAATATCATAGAAACAATGCCGCCGCGAATCTTATTCATTTCGAACTCTGACTTGCCAGAAATATCTTCTCCATCAACAATTATCTTGCCGGACTTGACAATCCCGGGAGGGTTTGGAATTAAACGAAGGACCGCAAGTGCCGTAGTGGTTTTGCCTGCTCCGGTTTCTCCTACAATGCCTAGCGTCTTGCCTTTTTTCACTTGAATGTTGACACCGTTTACAGCTTGCACATTGCCATGCTCAGTTTTATATTCTACGACCAAATTTTCAACAGATACTTGGATGTTATCCATTTCGATTCTATCTCCCTTATTTAAGTCTTGGGTCAAGCGCATCCCTTAATCCATCGCCTATCATGTTAAGCACAAGGATGGTTAGCATGATAGATAGTCCGGGGAACAGCACAACATGAGGATGGTCACGCATAAATGCTCTTCCGCTCGACAGCATCGCCCCCCATTCCGGATTAGGCGGCTGTATTCCAAGACCTATGAAGCTGAGCGCAGCCGTAGCCAAAATCGCTCCGGCAACCCCTAAGGTGGATTGAACTATGACCGGAGCTAAGGAGTTGGGTATGATGTGGCTCATAATTATGGTCATATTCTTTGCGCCTATAGCTCTGGACGCCTCTACAAACTCCATGTCCTTTACAGAAAGAACCGATGCCCGCAAGATTCTTGCATAAGAGGGCATGCTGGAAATTCCGACTGCAACCATTAGGTTAGTCATGCTTGAGCCAAGAGCCGCAACAATAGCAATCGCAAGCAACATTCCAGGCACAGCAAGGAAAACGTCCATTATGCGCATGATCACGTTATCTATTGCTCCGCCATAAAATCCTGCAATAGCACCTAGGAAGCCTCCAACAATGAGGGCAATCCCAACGGATATGACACCCACTTGCAAGGATATTCTAGTGCCGTGCACAATCCTTGCGAAGATGTCTCTTCCAAATTCGTCGGTACCAAACCAATGCTGCGCACAAGGGGTCTGTAGCCTATTCGGTATGTTCTGACGTATAACCTCTGTTTCAAAGTCGGCTATGACATCTGCAAAAATCGCAAGGATAATCATAACTACGAGGACGATCAGGCCCGCCAAGGCCATCTTATTGCGTTTAAAGCGGCTCCAAACATCCGCAATCTGACTTTTTTTCTTGTAAGTGCTTTCCATAACCGCTGCCCCCTACTTGTATGCAGCTTTTATACGCGGATCCAGAAATGCGTACAAAAGGTCAACAATCAAATTTATTATGCAAAAAAGTATCGTGAACACTATGATTGACCCAAGAACCATGGGCGTGTCCATCTGCCTAATGGCATTTACCATAAGAATGCCCAAGCCCGGAATCGAGAACACAGTTTCCGTAAGCACCGCGCCTCCGAGCAAGCCGCCGAACTGGAGCCCTATAACTGTAACAATCGGAATAGACGCATTTCTAAAGGCATGCTTCCTGATTATTTTGCCCCTGCCGACACCTTTGGATTTTGCAGTTCTGATATAGTCTTGCCTGATAACCTCAAGCATGGACGAGCGCGTCATTCGAGCAATTATAGCAGCGTTGGTGGTGCCCAAGGTGAGTGCGGGCAAAATCATGTGCAAGGGGGTGCCCACCCCGGAAGACGGCAACAAACCAAGTGTTAGCGAAAACAAAAGCATTAACAATAACCCAAACCAAAAATTTGGTATGGCAGCGCCAATAAGGGTGATAACCATGCTGATATTATCTAAGAGCGAATACTGCTTCAACGCAGATATTACGCCAACCGGTATTGCTATCACAAGACCGATAGCCACGCTCCAAATGGTAAGCTCTATCGTATGAGGCAAAGCGTTCATAATCTCACCAAAAACCGGACGGTTCGTGATGTAGGATCTGCCAAGGTCGCCCTGTGCCAATCTGACTAAATACCTAAAAAACTGAACAACTAGCGGCTGATCAAGCCCTAGCTCCATTGTCAACTGCTCTATGGCTTCAGGGGTCGCCTCTTCCCCCAAAATTATCCTTATAGGGTCTCCCGGTGTAAAGCTCAAAATGGAAAACACCAAGAAAGCCACACCTATTATCACGGGAATCAGCATCAATATCCGCTTGATTATATATTTTGCCATTTGAGTCTCCAATCTATGTCGGACTAATGTTGGGAATGCGCCGCTCGTAGTCAAAGCGGCGCATTCCCATTACCACATTTAAAACTACCCGGGGAAGTGAAGGTTGTGCAGCCTGTGCAAACCGCCAGGATGAAGCTCTGCGCCCTGAAGATCCGCCCTGCGCGCAAATTCGACAGGAAGTATATGCAACGGAACCACATTCAGGTACTCTCTGAGTATTTCTTGAACTTCGTGATAAAGCGGAGGCCGCGCTTCCACATTTGTCTCTGTCCTGCCCATTTCAAGCAGCTGGTCTACACGCGGATGGGAGAAGAACGCCCTATTCCCTGCGCCCCAGCTGGAAGTGTGGTACAACGGCCACATACCGGGGTCTGCATCACCAGTGAGGTTTGCCCAACCAAGAAGGTGCATGTAATGCTCGCCTGCCGACGTCCTGTCTAAGTAAGCCGCCCATTCGAGCTGCTCTATTTCAGCAATTATGCCAATATCCCTCAAATTGCTTTGGATAGTCTGGGCTTTCCTGTTCCTAGCCTCGCCGCTAGACCAAATCGTAGTGTTAAATCCATCGGGGAATCCGGCTTCTGCAAGAAGCTCGCGCGCCAAATCCGGATTGAATTCAATGCGCTCGATATTGGGGTTATATCCAAATACCGTGGGACCCGTAAAGGAGTGTGCAATTTGCGCCCTTCCCATGTAGCCCACAATATTGAGGCTTTCCCTGTCTAGGGCGTGGGCGATAGCGCGACGCACCAGCACGTTGTCAAATGGCGCCCTGTTTAGGTTAAAGCTAAGCCACTCAATGCGGTTTGAAGAAATCTCTTCGAGAACAAGGTCTGCATGGTTGTTGATTCTGTCCACGTCAACATGCTCTACCACCAAGACCATGTCAACCTCGCCCGTTTCGAGGGCTATAGTCCTCGCAGGGCCGTCTGTTATTGTGACGAATGTAAGGCGCTCCGCCATAGGCACCCCACCAAAATAGTCTTCAAAGCGCTCCAAGACGACTTCAACACCAGGAGTCCAAGAAACAAAACGCATAGGGCCTGTGCCGATGGGGTTTTCTGCGTATGCATCGCCAAAGTAAGTGACTGCCCTTTCCGATAGCATCCTGGTCGCATTGTGTGAAAGGTTTGCAAGTATGGGCCCGAAGGGCTCATGTGTTTCAATGATGACTGTGAGGTCGTCCACAACGTGGACATCAGCGATTGCGGCTACAAGGTGCTGCACTTGAGGAAATTGCTGCTGGCGCAAAATGCTAAACCGCACGTCAGAAGCGGTAAATGGCGTGCCATCATGGAAGACCACATCCGGACGCAGGTTAAACTGCCACTCGGTTGGAGACAAATTCTCCCAAGATAATGCTAAGTCCGGCCTAAATTGCATGTCGGTGCCCGTGTAGAGCAGGGATGAGTAAATCTGCCGGTTGACGTCACCTGAGGGTGCGTCATTCGTGGCGTGCGGGTCTAGGGAAACAATGTCAGCTTGCGTGGCGATTCTGATGTCTGCCCTCCCGGTTGCTTGTTGGCCATTTTGAGTGCCACCTGCATCGCCGGCTCCGGCGTCACCACCGCCGCCGCCGTTTCCACCGGCAGCTCCGCCACCGCCGTTGCCTCCACCGTTGCCGTTGCCGCCGCAGCCGGCCACTATGCTTACAACGATGAGACACATCAGTAAGATAGCTATTAGTTTTTTCATTTTTGTCCTCCTAAAAAATGCTTTTGCTCTGTAGCGACTTAAACAAGTTCGGCAAACAGAATCGCTAGTGGAAAATACCTACACGCAAGCCTCTACATGAACCACCCGGAACTTATATCATACAACGGTTAGAGCTGTCAAGCAAAAATGAAAATTTTGTAAAATCTGTGAATAATCCGTGTATATAGACTGAATATCTTGTATATATAACCGTAACAAAATACGCTCGCAACGCTTGCGGCAAACTTGCCAATTTTGCAACAGAGCCGCACGCAGGGTATGGGTAGCGAGTACCCTCAGCGCACCGCTACTGTCCATTTCATAGGGCGCATTTTATTTAAGTGCAACGAAAAACGCCGCAGCTTTTGCAACTACAGCGTTTTTCGTTGGTGCGCGGGGGGGGACTCGAACCCCCACGTGCGTTACGCACACTAGAACCTGAATCTAGCGAGTCTACCAATTCCACCACCCGCGCAAATATTCTATTTTGTGTTTACGGGAAGCGCAATTATCCGTTCCCGATTGGCAAGGAACAGTATAGCAAGGACGTGGGGTTGTGTCAAGAAAATTTGCGATATGACCTATAGCTCAGATATCTTGACACAGTCTTGATACCAGTATAAACTACATACATGTACATATGTGGCCTTGAAGCACTTCCACCGCTGGACGAGTTATGAATAGGAGGGAATTTTTGTATACGATAGGGTTTGATTGTGAGGCATACCTAAAAATGCAATCCGAAAAGATTTTGGAGCGGATAGAGATCTTTGAGAACAAACTCTACCTTGAGTTTGGCGGCAAGCTCTTTGACGACCATCATGCGGCAAGGGTTTTGCCAGGATACATGCCAGATATCAAAGTCGAGCTTTTGAAAACGCTTGCAGACAAAGCGGAAATTGTCATTGCAATAAATGCTTCTGACATTGATTCAAACAAGGAGATTTGCGATACAGGCATTTCATATGACGACGACGTATTGCGGCTTATTGATGAGTTTCGTTTAAGCGGGCTATATGTCGGAAGTGTTGTAATAAGCCAATATCTCGGACAGGCAGCCGCAGACAAATTCAAAGCGCACCTCGAGGGGCTTGGCGTTAAAGTATATCTAATCCACTATATTGCGGGTTCGGATTATCCTTCAAATATTCAGCTAATACTCAGCGACGAAGGGTATGGGCACAATGACTACATCGAAACGACAAGGCCGCTTGTCGTTGTGACTGCGCCGGGGCCGGGAAGCGGGAAAATGGCGACATGCCTTTCACAGCTGTATCATGAATACACCCGAGGCATAAAAGCCGGGTATGCAAAATTTGAGACATTTCCACTTTGGAACCGCCCGCTGAAGCACGCTATAAATCTGGCATACGAGGCGGCTACTGCCGATCTTAACGATGTTAACATGATTGACCCATTTCACCTTGAGGCTTATGGCGAATCTGCCGTCAACTACAATCGGGATATTGAAGTTTTCCCGATATTGAACGCTATGTTCACTAGGATATGGGGCAAAAGCCCATACCGCTCCCCTACGGATATGGGCGTCAACATGGCTGGCTTTTGCATTAATGACGATATTTGCGCAGAAGCTTCAGAGCAAGAGATTATCCGCAGGTATTTTTATACACAGCTCGACTATGCAAAGGGGAATGTTCAGAAGTCGGCAGTCACGAAACTTGAGTTGCTCATGAGCAATTCAGGGCTTTCGCCCAGCGACAGGGTGCCTGTCAGCCCGGCCCTGGAAAAGGGAAAATTGACGGAAGGCCCTTGCGTTGCAATCTCCTTGCCGGACGGCACGCTCATTACAGGAAAGACTTCGGCACTGCTTGGTGCGTCATCTGCAGCTCTGCTCAACTCTCTTAAATATTTAGCAGGCATTGACGACAAGGTTCTGCTCATTGCCCCTGCCCTTATTGAACCAATACAAAGGTTGAAGGTTGGGTATCTTGGCAACGAAAACCCGAGGCTACACACGGACGAGGTGCTAATCGCACTTGCAATCAGCACCGCTACGAACCAGATAGCCGGGCGGGTGCTTGAGCAGCTCCCAAAGCTTGCGAACTCAGAAGCGCATTCAACCGTAATTTTGTCTCAGGTGGATATAGGGATGTTCCGGCAGCTTGGAGTCAATATAACATGCGAGCCGATATACCAGAATAAGAGATTGTTTCATAGGTGAAAGGAGAGCCTGATGGGTAAAGTGCCGCTTGAAACGAAACGCTTAATACTTAGAAATATTGAGGAAGCTGACTGGCCTGCCATACATAGCTATGCCGGCCAGTTGGAAAACACCGTGTATATGCTCTTCGGTCCAAATGATGAAGAAGCGACCAGAGCCTTTGTTCAGAGGTGTCGCGATTACGCATCTGAAACTCCTGTAACTGTGTATAATTTTGCAGTAATCTTAAAAGAAACAGGTTTGCTCATTGGTTCATGCGACTTACATCTCCGCAATGAGGAAACGGCGGAAGTCGGATGGATTTTGCACCGAGATTACTGGCAGAAGGGATATGGTTCTGAAGTTGGCAAGAAACTCCTTGAATTTGGCTTTGACCATCTTTGCATGCGCCGCATTGTCGGTCATTGCGATGCGGAAAATGCGGGCTCAAGCAAGTTGATGGAAAAAATCGGGATGCGTCGGGAGACTTTGTTCCATAATGTCAGGCCGCCGCATAAAAAATCAAATAGAGCGAGTGGTGATGAATTGGGTTATGCCCTTCTCAGAGAAGAATGGGAAACAAAAAAGAAATAACCTTTTGCAAAAGCACACCAAATGACTAAATTGCTTATAACTACCCCGCCGAATATGAGTATGCGCGCACGAACCTGACTGCCTCGTCGACTACAGACACCCCTTTCAACCTGAGCGCAATGGCAGGGTCTGAGCCGGCGACAACTTTAATTCTGCCGTTGTACTCGGGCAGGGAGTATAGTTTTGAGATTCTATCCATGCTGAAATCATCAAGTTTAAGCCTGAGCCAGCCGTCTTTTTGCGAAATTTCGGTAATCCCCACCTGCGCCGCCTCGCTCCTGAGCATGGCAATTGAAGTCAGAGCTATGACTTGAGCCGGAGGATCCCCATACCGGTCTATTAACTCTGCAATCATTTCATCACAGTCTTCCTCTGTACGAATTAGGGCGATGCGTCTGTAAATATCCATCCGCTGCTTGCCGGAGGGGACAAATTTCTCAGGGATGCCTGCCGAAACATTCAAATCGGCCAGGCATTCTGCCTTGGTGTGCTGCTTTTCTCCCTTTTCTTCCAAAACGGCTTCCTCAAGCAGCTTTAAATACATATCGTACCCAACGCTTATCATGTGCCCGGACTGCTCTGCGCCCAAAAGGCTGCCTGCGCCCCTGATTTCCAAATCGCGCATTGCTATCTTGAAGCCTGAGTTAAATTCAGCAAACTCGCGGATGGCGCTTAGCCGCTTTTCCGCAATTTCCGACAGAGCTTTGCCTGTACGGAATGTGAGATAGGCATAAGCGCGGCGCGGCGAGCGGCCAACCCGACCTCTTATCTGATGAAGCTGGGCAAGCCCGAGCTTATCAGCATCTTCGATGATAAGTGTGTTGACATTAGGGATGTCTATACCGGACTCTATGATTGTCGTGCAGACAAGCACTTGAATTTCGCCTGTTGTCATGCGCTCCATCACATCGCTGAGGCTGTCCTCGTCCATTTTGCCATGCGCTACGGTAACGCTCACCCCCGGGAGCATCTCCGACATCCGCACAGCTACCCTCTCGATATTTTCGATGCGGTTGTGCAGATAATAGACCTGCCCCCCGCGAGAAATCTCCCGCCTTATAGCATCCGTCAGAATGCTCCAATCGTGCTCGATTACATAGGTCTGCACAGGGCGTCGGCTTTGCGGCGGCTCTTCAATCGTAGACATATCGCGCACGCCTGACAACGCCATATTCAAGGTTCGCGGTATCGGCGTCGCAGAAAGGGTGAGCACATCAATCTGCTTTGCAAGGTCTTTTAGACGCTCCTTGTGCGAAACGCCGAACCTCTGCTCCTCGTCGACCACCAGCAAGCCAAGTTTTTTAAACTTGACGTCCTTTTGGAGCAGCCTGTGCGTGCCTATGACGAAATCAACTCCGCCATTTTCCAAGTCCCGCAAGGTCCTTTTCATTTGCGCGGGACTGCGGAAGCGGCTTAGCACTTCTATATTAACGGGGTAACCTGCAAACCTTCTCATTGATGTTACAAAATGCTGCTGAGCGAGCACGGTTGTTGGGACAAGTATTGCCGCCTGCCGCCCATCGAGAACGCATTTCATAACAGCCCTGAGCGCGACTTCGGTTTTTCCATATCCTACATCGCCGCAGAGCAAGCGATCCATCGGGACATTTTTTTCCATGTCCCCTTTGATTTCTTGAATGCATTTTAGCTGATCGTCAGTTTCTTGATACCCAAATTTGTCTTCAAATTCTGTTTGCCAAACTGTGTCCTTTTGAAATGCATGCCCGCTGATGCGTTGGCGCGCCGCATAAAGCTTTATCAGCTCCCCAGCCATTTCCTTTGCGGCCTTCTTGGCCTTTGTTTTCGCCCTTGTCCAGTCGGCTCCCCCTAACTTAGAAAGCCTTACTGCGCTTCTTCCGCCGCCGGTTTCGCCTTCTTCGGAGATTGTGTCGGTTCCGCCTCCAATGTATTTCGCTACTAAATCGAGCTGCGTCGCAGGGACATACAGATTATCCGTCCCCGCATATGAAATCTTAATGTACTCCTTTTCAACCCCGTCCACCGGAAGCTTGAAAAAACCGACAAATCGCCCAATGCCGTGTTGGTCGTGAACTACGAGGTCGCCCGGAGATAGGTCTGCAAAGCTCTGGAGCTGCTCTCGGTTGGATTTGTACCGCGTCTTTCTTATGCGCTTGGGCAGGGCTTGGGCTATAATCTGCCCTTCGGTTATAATTGCAAGCCTGATTCCGGGGTACTCCATACCTGCGGACAAGTCACCAACGCTAATCATGCACGAGCCGTAATCAGGCAGCGCTTGCAGTGAATAGTCAAGCGAGGTGGTTATGCTCCGCTCCTCAAGGTACTCCCGCAGCCTGCCTGCACGCCGCTGGTCGTGGCAGAGTATGACTGTCCTAAAGTCGGACTTAATATGATGGGCTACATCTGTCGCCGCCGTTTCGAGGCTGCCACCGTACGAAGGCAAGCGCTTTGCATCAATGCTGTAGATCTGTTTTGGCTTGAGCGGATAGGAGACGCTTGCAAAGCTGTCTGCCATTATGATTGGATAATCCTCGGCTCGAAACAAAAAGCCCTCCCAGTCCTCTGCAAATCGGACCAGGCTGCTTTCGAGAATGCCGGATTCCAGCAGCGACAGGCATTCTTCCGCAAGAAGCTTTGAATAGCCCTCCGCCCGCTCTTTCGTGCGCACGGGGTCGCAAATAATTATGATTGTGTCCTGCTGAAGGTAGTCTAGCGCTGTCGCCATTGGCGAAATCAGCTCCATATACCTATCTGCCGCCGGAAAGTTTCTGCCGCTTTGCAGCCTGTCTATATCGGATGCGAGATTCATCAGCAGCGTAGGGCTTGTTGTCGCCCTTTTTTCAAGAAGCTTTACGTGATCCTCCAAGTCCTTTGCAAGCCCTGCGGCGCCCGTCCCATGTGTTCCTGAGTACAGCGAAGGCAAAATCTCAGCTACAGGTGCTATGCGCACTTCATTTAGCTGCTCCGTCCTTCTCTGGCTGGATATGTCAAAATAACCCATGGAGTCGATTTCATCTCCAAAGAACTCACAGCGCACCGCTTCTCCGTGAGCCGGGGAATAGAAATCTAGTATTCCGCCGCGAATCGCAAACTGGCCCACCCCTTCGACTTGCTCGCTTCTGCTATAGCCGCAATGAATAAGTTTGTCGGCCAGCTCGCCCAGGCTATATGTCCCGCCCATTTTTATTGTTGTGGATATGCCTGTAAGCTGCACAGGCGCAAGAGTCCTCTGAAGCGCAGCGCTAATAGACATCACCACAATTGGGGCTTTTTTTTCGGAGAGGGCCGTCAAGGAGGCAATCCTTCGCTGCTCAATCTGGCGAGAGACGACTTCTGCGCTGTGGAAGGTAAATTCCCTGGCGGTTAGGGCTATTCCTTGCTCCATAGTTAAGGCTGATATGTCTTGGGATAGGCGCACCACTTCGTCCTCGGCTGAACAGATGACCGCTACAGGCCGCATTGTTGCTGACCTGATCGCGGCAATAACGTGAGCCCGGTGGATTTCAGAAAGTCCCGAAATGACGGATGGGCAGAGCCCGGCTTCGATTCCTGTAATTAGTTGCTTGACTTGCGGTTCTTCCAAAAGCGATTTAGTTAGTGAAAGCATGTGGGTACTCCTTGTTTGGTGGCTGTGATGTAGACGTAGCACTACCCCGATAAAACAGTATCGGGGGGGATGCGCTTAATATTGTTTCAAAGAGGCGATTTGTGAATCCGTGCATAGCGCCTAGGGTATTTGGGCGATGTTTCTGCGACTTTCTCAATAACTATGGCCCTGTGCGTTATTTCAGTACCGGGAATGGCATAGTCAATGCAGGTTTTCAGCTTTGCCCCAAGGACTTTAAAGGCATGCTGCGCTTCGGCAAGTTCGTTCTCAGAGTCCTTGCCCTTCATCGCTACAAAAATACCGCCCACACGCACGAGGGGAAGGCATAGCTCGGACAAAATGTTCAGCTTTGCGACGGCTCGCGAGACGGCGATATCCCAGTTGTCACGATTCTCTGCTTCTCTTGCAAAGACCTCTGCCCTGGCTTGGATGCAAGCCGCATCTAAGTCAAGCGCAGCGCAGAGCTCAGATAAAAATTCTGTTCGCTTCCCTAGTGAGTCGAGGAGCGTCAAGTCGACTGACGGCTCGGAAATCTTAAGCGGTATGCCAGGAAATCCTGCGCCGCTGCCAATGTCTATGACCCTCGCATTCTTAAACTCTGCAATATTAAGCAAGGCTATCGAATCGAGGAAATGTAGCCGAGCGACATCAGCAGCGCCAACTACAGCGGTAAGGTTGACATTCTTGCCCCTCTCTTCAAGGATTTCATAGTATCTTTGAAATGCTGCGGTTGCGCCGCAAGGTAGCGGTGTGCCAATAGCTTCTGCCCCTTCTCTAATAATTGCGGCTAAGTCATCGTTTATTGCACTCAATTTCTCATGTCCCTAAGTATATCTCTGATTTCGGTGAGCAAAACTTCTTCTTTTGATGGCTCGGGCGGCGGTGGATCTTCTTGTTTTTTTCGAAATTTATTTATTGCCTTGACGAATAAGAATACAGTGAGTGCAACCACAACAAAGCTTATCAAGTTGTTGAGGAACACTCCAATCGCAAGTACATTCGGCTCTTCGGCGTTGCCGTAAAGGCGGGGCAGGACGAGTTCGAGCGATTTTAAGTCAATACCAATCAGAATGCCGAGGAGCGGGGTTGCGATGTTTGCTACGACAGAGGTGACTAGGGCGGTAAATGCACCGCCGACAATCATGCCGACTGCCATGTCCATCATGTTGCCCTTGATAGCGAATGTTTTAAATTCAGCAAAAAATTTCTTCAATTTACCATTGCCTTCTCTCATCAGCAATTTTAATCGCCCACTTCCTGTATGTTACGCCTCTATAACCTCCAGCCCCCCAAGATACTTTCGTAACACTTCCGGAATGACTACGCTGCCGTCCTTTTGTTGGTTTTGCTCGACAAGCGCAGGAAGTATCCGGCTAGTGGCAAGTCCGGAACCGTTGAGGGTGTGCATGAATTCGGTTTTTCCTGTTTCTGCCCTCCTATAGCGCATTGCGCCCCGCCTTGCTTGATAGCAACGCGAATTGGACACGGAAGACACTTCCTTATACCCATTCATCGATGGAATTTGTATCTCAATGTCAAAGGTGCGGGCCATGGCGGCGCCCACGTCGCCCGCCGCAAGCTTGACAGTTCTAAAATGGAATCCTAGCCCGGAGACAAGTGCCTCCGCCTTTCCAATCAGTTCGTCAAATGCGGCGTCAGAGCCCTCCTGCGTGGTGTATTGCACCATCTCGACTTTGTTAAACTGATGCCCGCGGACCATGCCGCGTTCGTCTGAGCCGTAGGTCCCCGCCTCGCGCCTGAAGCATGGCGTGAAAGAGATATATTTTTTCGGCAATTCCGCTTCAGTCAGTATTTCGTCCCGGTGCAGCGAAACCAGTGCCGCTTCTGCTGTCGGCAGCAAATAGTGGAGCCTTTCGTCGTTCGGATTTGCAATTTTGTAGACTTCATCGCCAAATTTCGGGAATTGCCCCGCTGTCAGTCCGCACTGATATTCAAGGATGTATGGGACGAGTTGGAGCTCGTAGCCATCGGCGATGTGCGTGTCTATGAAGTAATTCAGCAAAGCCCACTCCAGCCTTGACCCAAAGCCGCGGTATATCCAGAACCCGCTCCCTGCAAGCTTTACCCCTCTCTGATAATCTATAAGGCCTAAGTCTGTGCATAAATCCACGTGGTTTTTTGGCTCGAAGTCGAAGGTGCGGGGCTCTCCATAGTATCGAAGAGGCTCGTTATTTTCTTTGCCTCCCGAAGCGAGATCCTCGTCGGGCAGGTTCGGCAGCCCGAGCATCAGTTGTTCGAGCGCCTCTTCCACTTCGCGCAGCGCAGTTTCAGTCTCGCGAACCTTTGCCTTTAAATTATTTAGACGAGCGAGGGTTTCCGCTGCATCCCCTCCCTCTTTCTTGATTTGTGGGATTTGCTTTGACAGCTTATTTTGCTCAGCTTTATTTGTTTCGCTTTCACTAATGCTTTCACGGCGGAGAACGTCTAGTTCGAGTATGCGGTCGATTTCAGAAGAGCACTCTGCACCCCTTTTTTTCAGGCGCTTTTTTATGCCCTCCGGATCTTCTCGAATCAGTTTTATATCAACCATTGTCTTTCGCTCCGTCATCGTCATCGTTATCGCTATTGCTACCGTTATCGCTATTGCTATCGTTATCGCTATTGCTATCGTCATCGCTATCGTTATTGCTATCGTTATCGTTGTTGTCTCCGCTGCCGCTTTGAGCTTTGGATATCAGTTCTTCAAAGAGCACATTAAAATCCTCAAGGTCGTAGTATTCAATCTCAATTTTGCCTCTGCCCCTACCTTGTTTGATTAAAACGCGCCGCCCCAGCGCCTCCGTTAGGCGGTTTTTCGCATCAAGCAGATAATCTATCTTCATGCCGCGTTGCTTCGATTGCTTTGACTCTTTTATTTTTTCGCGGTCAAGCTTTCTGACCAGAGACTCAACCTCACGCACGCTCATACCCTCGTGAACGGCCATGCGCGCAGCGGCCCGCATGGTGTCTTCGCTCTTAAGCCCTAGCAGCGCCCTTGCGCTTCCTGCCGTAAGTTCCCCGCGCAAGACAAGCTCCGTCAGCTCGGCGGGCAGCGAAAGAAGCCTGAGCGTGTTGGCAACTGCCGGACGCGATTTGCTGACTCGCTGCGCAACCTCGTCTTGGGTCATGCCAAATTCTTCCATAAGCGCCCTATAGCCACGAGCTTCTTCTATGGGGCTAAGGTCTTCCCTCTGGAGATTTTCGACCATAGCCAGCTCTAGGGCACGCTTGTCGTCGGCAACGACAATACGCGCCGGAACTTCCTTTAGGCCTGCCACGCGCGATGCCCGCCATCTGCGCTCTCCGGCAATAATTTGGTAGTAGCCGTTTTCCCCAAGCCGGACCATAAGCGGAGATAGGACGCCATGCTCGCGAATGGAGTCCGCCAGCTCGTCAATCCTATCCTGCTCGAAAACAGTCCTAGGTTGCTCCTGCCTCGGCTCTATCCTATGGAGCGGCAAGTATTCAAAATCGCTGGGCGTAGGTTCAATGGCGGCGTCTCCAAAGAGTGCCCCGAGCCCTGTGCCTAATCCTTTTTTTTTCAAAATCCGTCCCCCTATGAGCTGCTTCTTCATTATTGGCAAAATAGCCCTTATGAATTTCGTTTGACAAATTCTTTTGCAAGGTCTACATATGCCTGTGAGCCGCGCGATGCCCTGTCATATTGCAAAACCGGACTTCCGTGGCTCGGCGCCTCTGCAATCCGCACGTTTCGCGGTATTGATACGTTGTACGTTTTTTGCTTGAAATATTTTTTGATTTCAGCCGCTACCTGGGCGGAGAAGTTTGTCCTAGAGTCATACATCGTAAGCAACACGCCTTCAATGTCTAAGCTTGGATTTAGCTCCCTTTTTATCATCCTTATTGTTGACATCAAGTCGGAAATGCCCTCTAGCGCATAGTATTCGCATTGCACGGGGATTAGCACTGTATCAGCTGAGCAGAGCGAATTCAGCGTAAGCATTTCCAGGGATGGGGGGCAGTCCACCATAATATATTCGTATTTTTCCCGCACCGGCGCAAGGACGTTCCTTAGTATGTATTCGCGGTCTGGCAAGGTTACAAGTTCGACACCGGCGCCGGAGAGTATCTTATTTGAGGGCAAGATGTCGCTGTAGGGCGTTTTTACAATTGCCTCGCTTGCATCAACCCCCTCTATCAACACATTATATATGTTGGCGACATCATTGTTTTTGTCTAGACCCATGCCGGATGTCGAGTTTCCTTGCGGATCCATATCGCAAAGGAGCACCTTAGAGCCGATTTCCGTCAGTGCTGCACAGAGGTTAACGCAGGTCGTCGTTTTGCCGACCCCGCCCTTTTGGTTTGCGACCGCTATTATTTTTCCCATCTTTATGACCATCCTTTTTGATTCCCATGGCTAATAGACAGCTTCGCCGGATACGAAGCGTAAAATGCTCCAACACGCCCAGCCACCGGCACGCCAGATGCCGTCAGCCACGTGAGGCTATTATAGCATATGTAAATCAATTTTCAACAGATAATGAAAAATTTCCTCCGAGAAGCGAGGCTCACTCGTTGCTATTCAGTGCCTGCTATCGATCCGGCGCCGTAGCCGGAATTCCCTCTCTACGATGAGCGCACAGCCTTCTCAATGCCTGCTCCTAGGTTTTCTTGGCTGGCACTGATAGAACGCTCACTCGTTGTTAGCAAACCGCCCGGCATCAGCTACCTAAGCGAAGTGTAATGCGCATCAGTCCCTGGTGTGCATTGATGCGCAGCGCCATTCTTTGTTGCTTTTAATGGCACGTCCTCCCACTATAACGACCGGGTACTCTATGTCGTTAGGGTCAAACGAATGAACTATGCCAATTTTGCCATCGGACATAACAACCTCTCTTTCTAGCAGCTCTTTCGGCATGTTTTGAACGAAGGTGTCAACCAGCGTTGAATCAAGCTCGGTGCCTTTGAGCTTCGAAAGTGTTGCCAAAACTCCAAACGGGCTTTGAGGGCCTTTATAAGCGCGCCGCGATACCATGGCGTCATAGATGTCGGACACAGCCGTTATGCGCGCCTCCAGCGAGATTTTCACTGGAGGAAGCCCATCGGGATATCCAGACGCATCGACTTTTTCATGATGCCCGCGCGCCGCCATCCTGATGGGCTCGGGAAAATCCGCAAGCAGATTGTAGCTGTGCACCGCATGCATCTTTAAGACTTCATATTCACCTGCTGCAAGTTTTCTGGGAACATTTAGAAGCTGCGGCGGTATGAGAGCCTTCCCGCAATCATGCAGCAACCCGATGAGCACAAGCCTGTCAATGTCCTCTTTGCCCATGCCAAGCCACTTTCCCAACATCCCATTGAGCAGGCTTACGTTTACGCAGTGGCGCTGCAGGTATTCATCCACTGGCGCAAGCGCATTGACAAGGGACAATATTTTCGATGGGGCGACTTCGTCAAGCTTGTTTGAAAGCCGCTCCGACACAGAGTGCAGCGCATCCTGTTGCAACACTTTCTTCTTTTGCGATATTTCATCCAGCAACCCAAGCGTCTCGTCCTTGACGTCACTGTATCCGGTAGCTTTTTCCATTTCCTGCCGGCTGATGGTTTCGGTTTGGGCGCCCAGCCCAAGCATCCTCTCATATGTTTTTTCGGAAACATATATCGTGGGGTTGCCTTTGTTGAGATTTTTTACCATGCTAATTTTTCTGTCATCCAGCAAGGTGCCGCCTTTTATTAGCAGCCGTTCCGCATCGGAGGCATAGATGTCCTCCTGAATCTCCATGCCACTGCGCATCAAATCTACGGAAATCGCATGAAGGTGGGTGCCAGAGCTTTTGTTGTTGTTGTTTTCACTCATCGCTCCCCACTCCTCACTATATCGCCTGCCAGAAACCGGCATCCATACTCTGATATTCCTGAATCTTTGTCTACCAGATTTACCGTTTCGGCAACTATAACTTTTTCGACATCGTTTATATTCAAGCCAGCTTGGAACTTGTTTCCCAGCACCAATGTGTCGTTTGGCGCTTTGATCCTCACGCCCCCTCTGCTTATGTTGATAAGCGTGACTTCGATGGGCCTATGTAGCGGATACATCTGCCCACCATATATAAGACCTTCTATCTGCGCCCGCGCATTGATTTCACCGCGGCGTTCCTTGCGCTTTTCCCCTGTGCGGCCTATCGCAATGAGTATTTTTGCGCCTTCTCGAACAATTTTGCCCTGATATTCGCTTGGCCGGTTATTGTTGAAAATCAACAGCCTGCACGCACTTCCAACATCAAGCCCCTTTGGTAGCTGCTGCACTTCAATGCGCAGGGCTTCGTTATCGACATGTGTCACCTTTGTGCTCCCAATAACATTGTCTCCCTGATCAAAGAGAAGCACCACACACCCGATATAATTTTCACCCATCGCTTTTTCTTGTGCCCATTTGCTCATTCTCACTAGCACCACTGCTGTGCGCAATAGACAATTTGGCAAATAAAAATCTATAGCGCACAAATGTTTCATTTCAGATTTATCGCAGACACTATAAGTATATACTGCTAACTGCAAAGTAGCAATGGTGAATTGCAGAATTCATATTTTTGTGGTATACTCCCATCAAAGTGGAGGTGGTCATGGTTTTTAGCGACATAAAACACATGTTTGGCAACATAGCTAAATCACTAACGAAAAAAACCGATTTAAAAAGCCTGTTAGGCGATTTAAGCGGTATTTTGGATGCGCAAGATTCTGAAGTTTTCGTAGTTAGAGGCAAAGGGTGCGAGGTGCTTTTTGCCAATACCAAGGCCGAGGGGCGTCTGTATACTGAGGAAGGCTATGCGGCAAAGTGCAAAGTTTCCTTCGCAAAACATTTTCCAGGCCTTTGCGCAAATTGCCCATATGGCGGGGTCGAGAAGGAAAAGGGCATCAAGGTTTTTGAGATAGAGGATACCAGCAAAAGTACCTATTCAGCCAAATGCAACGTAATAAATTGGATTGATGGCAAGCCTGCAGCGATTTTTATGCTGCGCGATATAACTTCGGAGCTCGAATTAAAAGAGCGGCTTTTTGCGCTTGCATACATTGACCAGCTGACCGGAGTCCCGAACCGCCAGCGGCTCAAAGATGATTTCACAGCGCTTGAGGAGAAGATTGCAAGGGACGAGCTAAAAGGGGTCGTCGCCTTGTTTGATATCGATAACTTCAAAGCTGTGAATGATACTTATGGGCACAACATGGGGGATCTCGTTTTATCAAGGCTCGCAGGGTATTTGGAGAATGACCGCAACTTTGCCGGGCACCTTTACCGGCTCGGGGGCGACGAGTTTGTCCTTCTCTATACCGATGCGCCTGACAGGTTCAATACCGACGATGATCTAACATCCCACTATAATCAGCTTTTGTCAAACGTGCTTCGTGACTACACATTGCCTAATATCGAGTTGAAGTGCACTTTGAGCATTGGCGTCACAATTTTTCCTAAGCATGGGGTAACTTTATCAGAAATTTTACGGAAAGCCGATATCGCCATGTATCAGGCGAAGGAATCTGGCCGCAATCAGGTCGTGTTTTTTGAGGCTCGGTACGATTCGGCCCAGAAGTTCAAAGATATGTACATCAATATCCAGCCCGTGCTTCTGAGCACCGGCAAAACCTTCGGGTATGAGCTCATTGATAGCGGCGAGGGACAAGATGAGGACGAGCAAACAGTTCCGCTCAGGGAGTTTAACCGCACCCTTGACGCGTTGGGGCTCAATGACATAGAAAGCAAATTCCACTATTTTATCTCTTATTCGAAACAGCTTCTAAACCCTGCAGTTCTCAAAAATCTACCTAAAGATAAATTCATCGTGCAGGTGCACCTGCCGGATATTGACCTTCAGGAGGATATAAATACTTTTGTTGAGTTGCGCAACAATGGATATAAGCTGGCACTGACCGGATTCGGCCGAGACACCTATACGCAAGACCTTCTGGAAATTGCCAGTTATATTAAGTTTTCCGAGGGCGATAGCAACCTATCTGCGCAAAAAAGAATTATTGCGCTTAACCAGAAAATCAGGTTCATAGCTGCCAACGTGGACTCCACGGCAGATTTCCAAAAAGCAAAAGAGACTGGCTTCAACTTGTTTCAGGGGTATTATTTCAGCCAGCCCGCTGTCGGACAAAAGACTAAGGAGCTGAGCCCGCTAAAAATAAATTATTTCCGTCTGCTTAAACTTTCCAGCACAAACGACTATATGGATTTTCGTGAAATATCGCAGATAGTTTCCGCAGATGTAGCCTTGTCGTACAAGCTGCTGAGAATCTTGAATTCCGCAGCCGTCGGGTTGCGCAATGTGTCCTCTATTTCCAATGCGGTCACTTACATGGGCGAGGAAAGCCTTAAAAAATGGATTGCCGTGCTCGCGCTTAGGGGCATTGCGGAGGACAAGCCGCTCGAGCTGGTCAGGCTGTCGCTAATCAGGGCACGCTTCGGGGAGCTTCTGGCGCCTTGTTTCCGCATCAAACGCAACCCTCAGCAGGTGTTCATGGTCGGGATGCTGTCTCTTTTGCATATAGCCCTTGAGATGTCCAAAGAGCAGCTACTAGATGAGATTCCCGTCGCTTTCGACATCCGGGAATCACTCCTGACGAAAACTGGCATCTACTCGGATATTCTTTCGTTTTTCGAAAACTATGAATACGCAAACTGGGAAGGGGTGTCCATGTATGTAGCAGAAAACCAGCTAGACTCTTCGTATGTCAACGATGCTTATATTACATCGGTGAAGTGGTACAATGATTTGGTAAAGTAAGACAATTAAGCAAAGCGGATGCGGCGAGGCGTTTAACACCATGCTGCATCCGCTTATGTATTTAGCCTCTAACTTAATATTTCCCGAAAGTATCGCCAGACTCGCCCTGCGTCGAAACAGGCAGTTTTGGCGCAGACGCCGGCAGCCGCCCAAGCGTATTCGAGTTTTTCAGCTTAAATCGCGATATCAGCCCTCCCAGCAGCATCGACTGACCGCTCATCTCTTCGGCTGCGGCAGCGCTTTGTTCCGCCGTGGCTGAGTTTTGCTGAGTTGCGTGTGCCACTTGATCTATGCCCCTGTTAAGATTGGCGATACCCTCGGACTGTTCTTCGGAGGATTTAGATATTTCATTCACAAGTTGTGTGCTCTCATTGATTCCAGAGACGATTTCCACGAGGCTTGCGGCGGTGCCATCAGCAATGCGTGAACCGAGTTCTGCTTTTTCTATTGAGTCCGCAATCAGGCTCTCGGTATCCTTCGCAGCTTCCGCACTCTTTGCGGCAAGATTCCGCACCTCTTCCGCAACAACAGCAAATCCCTTGCCATGCTGACCGGCTCTTGCAGCTTCGACCGCAGCGTTTAGCGCAAGTATGTTCGTCTGGAACGCAATATCGTCTATAGACTTGATTACCTTGCTTATGTTCTGGCTCGAGGTGTTAATATCTTTTACAGCGGCCATCATTTCATCCATCTGGCTGCTGCCTTTTTCTGCACTGCTCTTAATGTCTGTTGCAAGCACTGCGGCACGCCCGGCCATGTCCGCATTGTCTTTCGTCTTTTGCGCTATATCAGCAATGGAAGACGAAAGCTGCTGTACAGACGCCGCCTGCTCTGTGCTTCCCTGCGCCAGCGACTGAGCTCCGTCAGCTATCTGCTTTGCGCCCACAGTGACTTGCCCAGTGGATGTAGTAATTTCGCCGAACATGCTGTTTAGGTCGTCCAGCATTTTCTGAAGAGTCTGGGAAAGGACGTCTCCCTCTGAGCGTACTGTCACATCAATGTCAAGGCTGCCGTTGGCGACCCTTTTTAGATCGTCGCAGACTTTATTTAAGTACCCTGTAATATCTGCGAAGCTACTATACAGCTTTCCGATTTCATCCTCGACCAAGTCTTCCCCAGTGCTATCGAAGGCCAGGCTGCCTTGGGCTGTTTCCGTTGCCAATCCAACCAGTCTCTTGATAGGCTTTAATATGCTCCTTGTAATAAATCCGCTCAGCAGCAGGAATATGACCAGCGCCACTGCGAAAATAATGACAATAGTCCAAATAGAGCGCGTCACAAAGTCGCTCATGGCCTCAAGCTGTAAGTCCCGGAGCTCCTCGTATCGTCCTGAGAGCGCAGTTATCCTGTTAGTGGACTCAATACCAGCGGGAAACACAACCTGGTAGAGCAAGTCCAGGGCTTCTTCCATGCGCCCTTCTTCTCGATACCGCAATGCGACTCCGCCTTGTACGTGCAAATCGTAGTGAGGGACAAAAACAGCGTCTATAAGTGCTTTGAGCTGCGCATCGTCAATCATGCCCGGCATGTCACTTGCCAGCCAATTGCCGTATATGCAAGTATGGGGATCAAGCCCACCCGGAAAGGGCAAGTCGTACAAAAAAGCGTACGCCAAGCGATACACCCATACATGGTGCGCCATTACAAGACCTATAGCCGTGTCGTTGAGCTCCGTCAGCAGCAATACGTCTTGCTGCATATTGTCAAATTGCATTATTGTTACGAAGCCGAATGCCCCCAATATCGTCGCCAAAACAAAAACGCATAGCAGTCCCCCGATGATTTTAGTTTTCAATTTCATACGCATGATTTGATTATACCCCTTCTTTCTTTAATTTCTCTGCACTTATTTTAAAAAAATGACTATCCTCCACAACGCAAAGGCCTCCAATGAATCCAGCGTCAGGGCTCTTCAGAAATACAGCGCCAGCTTCACCCATTTCAAAATTTTAGCATAATTAATTGCTTTAATCGGCCTTTTTTCTGTGTCATTTTTTGCCCATTATAACAGGTGCCCGAGTAAAATAAAAGGGAATTCTTAAATTCTTTTAGAAAGTTTGATAACAGGGTAGTCACACCCCTGCTAACCAGAACATGTGTTGTCAAGGTACAAATGATTTTAGCCCGAAGAAAAATCTTCGGGCTAAAATTAAGTCTTGTATTGTTCGTTATTTCGTATTATAGCGCGCCTTTGACACATGCCTCTAAGCTATGCACAATTCAAGTCTGATTGACTCCATTTTTGACTCTCCAAACACACCTAATACTTCCCAAACGTTGCGCCAGACGCACTTTGTTCATGCGCCGGCAGACTTTGCGCAGGTGGCACAATACGTTTGCTGGATTCGCCGGAATCTTTCAGCTTAAATCGCGAGATAAGTTCCTCCAGCATCATTGACTGACCGCTCATTTCTTCGGACGCCGCCGCTGATTGCTCCGCCGTTGCCGAGTTCTGCTGAACAACCTGCGCCACTTGATCGATGCCGTGGTTGATTTGCTCGATGCTTTCGGATTGTTCTTCTGACGATTTTGCGATGTCGCCTATAAGCTGGCTGCTCTCGCTGATCCCGTCGACAATCTCAACAAGTGATGATGCGGTGTCGTCAGCAATACGCGAACCGAGTTCCGCTTTTTGAATCGAATCGGCAATCAGCGATTCCGTATCTTTCGCAGCATCGGCGGATTTCGCCGCGAGATTGCGCACTTCTTCCGCAACGACGGCGAATCCCTTGCCGTGCTGACCGGCGCGCGCCGCTTCGACGGCGGCGTTGAGTGCGAGGATATTCGTCTGGAACGCGATGTCGTCAATGGATTTGATAACTTTACTGATGTTCTGGCTCGACGCATTGATGTCGCGCACGGCAGTCATCATCTCATCCATTTGACGAGAACCTTTTTCTGCGCTGGTCTTTATATCGCCGGCAAGCGTGGACGCACGCCCAGCCATATCCGCATTGCCTTTCGTCTTCTGCGCGATTTCGGCTATCGAGGACGATAACTGTTGCACAGACGCGGCCTGCTCAGTGCTACCCTGCGCCAACGACTGCGAACCGCCCGCGATTTGCTTCGACCCTGTGGCGACTTGCGCGGTGGAAGATTGAATCTCGCCGAACATTGAGTTCAGGTTGCTGAGCAGATTTTTAAGCGAGTTACCCATAGTGTCATCTTTTGAAAGCGTATTCATCGTGCTCGTCAGGTCGCCGCCCGCGATAATTTCAAGTTCTTTGCTGATATTTGTGACGTGCGCAACGAATGACGCGGCACCGCTGACCGTTTGCCCGATTTCGTCCTTTATTGTGCTGAATTTCTTTATGGATTCCACATCTTGCGGGCTGAGCGCTAAGTCACCCGTAGAGCCTGCCTTTTTCATAAACGAAGCCAGTAGGGTAAGCGGCTTGCTGATAAGCCCGGATATGTACACGGCAAGGGTCAGCGCCACAACAACAGCAACCACAATCACCGCAATGATGATGATGAACATCGTAGTGAACATAGCAGCGTTCGAGACATTTGTATCTGCCGCTTGACCGATACGAATATCCATGAGTTCTGTAAGCGTGTCCGCGACATAGTTAGCCGCCGGACCAGCGTGAAGCATCGTTGCGTCAATGCTGTTCCTGCTGGTTATAATCTGGTGCTGTGCCGTAACAACATTTGCAACGGTGTTTGAATATTCGTCGAAACTTGCCATCGTGTTGTTAAAAAGCGTCTGCGCGGCGGTTGTTTCAATCGTCTCGTCATAGAGGCGCATATATTCGCGGAATATTGCTTCCCTGTCGGCTATTTCGGCCTCAACGGCCGCAAGTTCATCCAATGTGACAGAGAGTTGAGCCTCGCGCAGTTGTACGCGCATACGTTGCATAAACTCTACCGCCCCGGCTGCGTAAACCAGAGAATTAACGAGCATATCCATGTCATCATCGTCCGTGGCGTTAAGTGTTCTGTCTATACGCAATTCCATCAGCTCCGTAATGCCGTCGGCGATAGTGTTCGCCAAAGCTCCCGCCGGGGGCATTATTGAGTCCAGTATGTCCTGCTGTTCAATCTGCACACGTTTGTCAGAGATTATAGAACGCACATACGCTTGATATGCGGTATACCTCTGCGTCATGCTCTCAAGCAGTTGCCTGCCCACAACGGTCAGTATAGTGGGGTCATACAGAGCCATGTAATGCTCAAAGTTTGCTTCCCTGTCCGCAATTTCGCGCTCTACAGCAGCAAGTTCGGCCAGCGAGGTTGACATCTGGGCTTCGCGCAGTTGTACGCGCAGACGCTGGAAGAACTCGCGGGCTTCCCCTAGGTCGCCGAGCGGTGCGGTCTGATGCTCGTACATATTTGTGCTGCCGTCGTTGATTTGCATCATGCCGATGATGCCCACGCCGCCGATAATCACGGCAAGGATAATCACGATTAGGAAACTTGCGATAAGTTTTTTTGATACACTCATATTTTTCACTAGTCTTAACCCTCCCAAAAATTAAAATTTTAAATACTTTTTAATGCTGTGCGCAATGTTCCAACGACGTAACATATTTAAGTCATTATAACACCCCATCTGTCTTAATGCCATTGCGAGTTGTGAAAATTATAATTTTCACAACTCGCAATGTTATTGTGAGGGGCTGTTTGCTACGCTTTTTCCGCTAGAACGGGTCTTGTCGCCCTACATACGCAAAAAAACATAGCAAACAGCCCATTCCGGGCTACCCTGTGAAGAACGATTTTAGCCCGATTTTTCTGCGGGCTAAAATTAAGCCTTGTATTGTTCGTTATTTCGTATTATAATTATATTGCCAGCAAAGTTGTGATGATAGTGAGGGCAAAGACATGGATCTTGATTGGATAACTTCTAAGCAAGCCTCTGAAAAATGGGGCATTTCTGAAAGACGAGTGCAATATCTTTGTGCAAATAGTCAAGTAGATGGTGTAGTAAAATTGGGGCTTGGTTGGCTTATTCCCAAAGATACTCCAAAGCCTGTTGATGGAAGAACAAAGGCGGCGCGTGAAGCCTCGCTGAAAAAGAGTGATTAAAAATACGAAATATATATTGCGAAGGGCGCAAGAGATAATATGCGTCCTTATTCCGACCATGAGATAGAAGAAACGTATGGTCGGTCGGAGTTATGATTTGATAAAGCCTAAAGCGAGGAGAAGAACACAATGACGTTCTGGGATTTTAGCGCACCGTTTTATGACCGTGCGGAACACACAAATACCGCTTATAATAAAATGCTTTATTTAATGCGCGACCTGACGCCCACAGATGTGACAGTCTTTGAAGCCGCCGAAGAGCTTAAGCGCATATCGGTCAGTTCCGTCATCGTTGCTGTAGCACTACTTATAAGACCTTAAAGGCTTATTCGCTCGACCTTCGGTAGGCATATGGAAACTGCTCGGATTTGCACCGAAACGTGAGTTTGATGCGGAGAGTTTTCGTCAGTTCTTGATTGAAATAGGTCTGTCACCTTATGAATTCAAAGTAGTGGATGGAAATATGCCTATGGCGGTGGCGGTTTGGAGGAAGAGCTAAATGATGTTCAAAGATATTAAACTACAAATTACAAATCCAGAAGTAGGCAGAATCATTGCACTTGCCGCCTTTGAGGGTTCAGAGGAGGGTGTTGCAAAAGAAGCAGCAAAATATATCTCGTCTGATGCTTTGCATTTTTTCGGTTGGGTAGACGATGACAAAATACTTGGTATTTGTGGGTTTGAAGTTCATGAGGATAAAGTTGAGATTCATCTCATTTCCGTTGCCAAAGAACACCACCACAAAGGTATTGGCGTTGCTATGATTACTGCTTTAGAAAGCAAATATCACCTACCGATTGAAGCCGAAACAGACGATGATGCAGTCGGATTCTATCGCAGATGCGGCTTTGAAACTAAAGCTTTTAAACACGCTAAATGGGGTGTACCTCGCCACACCTGTGTGCTAAACGGAAAAAACTAAACTAAACCTTTAAGTCTTGTAAGTATTGCAATCGGGCATTCGTGGCGAAACATCCGAAAGCAGAGTAACGATTCTTACGAGCAGGAGGTATTTCAATGAGCAGAAAAACAATTTATTGTCCATCGGCGAGATGCACAAACTTACAGGCGTAGGGATAAAGACTTTGCGCTACTATGAAGAAATAAAGTTATTTCAGCCAACGTACACAGACCCCGATTCCGGGTATCGTTACTATTCATTAGACCAAGTGTATCTGCTGGAGATGATTGTGTTTTGCACCGAGTTGAACATTCCGCTTTGTTTTTAAACTGTAGATTAAGCATAAAGCATCCAGTAGGTGGGTGAAGTTACGCCGGGACCGGAGCCCATATCTAAGCCCATTTCCTATGTTTGTATGAAGCTGCCCCAATACTTCCGCAAACAATAATTATACATGAAAGAATGACAATAGCGGTAAGCTGCTCACCCATGGGCTGACCGTTGAAAGTGTTTTGCAACAAAACCACTACATGGGTTAATGGCAAAGCATTTGCATAATTTCTTATGTTTTCGGGCATTAATTCCAAAGGCATTGTTGAGCCGGAAAGAAAAATCATTGCAAAGTAAACAGCATAACTCACAATTTGCGCTAATTTGCCATTCTTAAAAATAGCAGCAATGAAAAACCCCATGGCGAAAATGGCGGCGCATGACAGCAATACCGCTGGAACAATTACATACCAAGCCCCGGCTATGTTTACGTTATAGATTATTCTGCCCACGATAATTAAAAATGCGGTACTTACAAGGGCAGAAAGTAAATAAACAATAACTTGTACAAAGATTATATTTCCTTTGCCCATAGGCGTTGCGTCAAAACGTTTATACACTTTGCTTGTCATAAACTCGGATAAGTTCAGCGGCAAAGTCATTATGCCGTTTACCGCAATCACCATTCCCACAAGTGCCGGAATCATGACATCCATTGCTCCGTGCTCATAATTGTAAAGTGGGCTTGGCTCGTTTCCGTAAATTCCCCCGAAAAGCAATATCATTCCAAGAGGAAATGCTATAGAGAAAAATGGGCTTGCAAAATCTCGTATATATAACTTTGTTATCATCTGTGCGGTTTTAAAAAATGATATTACTGTCATATCAATGACCCTTCCTTTCGTATTACTTGAGGCACAAAGGCAAGATATATTTCTTCCAAACTCATATCCGGCTTCCATTGCTCCGACTGTAAATTTTCGTTGGCAAATGTTTTTAATGCCGTCAGCGTTCCCGTAAAAATCATTTTACCGCTTTGCATGAACATTATTCTGTCAGCCAGATTCTCAACTTCATCCATGTAATGGGAAACCAATAATATGCCGGTGCCCTCGCTTCTGATTATTTTTAACACTTCCCAAATGCTTCGCCGTGCTTCTGGGTCTAATCCTGTTGTTAATTCGTCCAATATGAGCATCTTCGGGCGGGGAAGCATAGCCAGCACTATTGATAGCCGCTGTTTTTGACCGCCGGACAGTTTGCTTACATAACTTTTTTTCTTATCAAGCAGCCCCAATTGGTTTAATAGCTTTTTATAATCCATTGGGTTTGAGTAAAACGACGAAAACCAAGAGCATATTTCGTCCACCTTTATTTTTTCCGGGTAGGACGCTTCTTGTAATTGCACACCCAGCTGTCTATAAATTTCTTTCCTGTCCATTTTAGGGTTTTTTCCAAAAATTGCAACAGTTCCGCCGCTTGGGTTACGCAATCCTCCCAAACACTCCATTGATGAGGTCTTTCCGCAGCCGTTTGAGCCTATTACAGCTACAATTTCCCCCGGAGCAACCTCAAAAGAAATTTTATCCACGGCTATAGTGTTTCCATATCGCACACTTAAATCATTTACTTTCGTTAAAATTGCCATTTTCTCACCTCTGAATTTTCTGCCAAGTGACAAGATTATTTTATATTTTACTTTTGGTCTTGTCGCTTGTTTTTCTGTAAGTGGTTGTTTGCGGGGCATAAGATGCGATATAGGATGATGAAATACTGGAGCGCAACCTATAGCCTGTGGTATAATTTAATGGGTAGGTGAAGCTTTATATGAGAGTGGAATTTAAGATTGACCCGAATATAGGGGAGCCGTTTGCCGTTATCCACGCCCCGAAAATAACCCCCGAATTAGTGGTTTGGGCGGAAGTGTTAGAGGGAGCGAAGGACAAATCCTCTCCGCTGATGGTAACAAAAGAAGATAAAATATTCCTCATTGGCCCAGAGCAAATAGATATTATCCGGACAGAGGGCGGCGATGTTAAGATATATAATCGTGAGGCACAGAAATATATCATTTTAAAACCTCTCCACGAGATTCAAGAGCGCCTGGGGAGAGGCTTTTTTCGCATATCAAAATCGTCCATTGTAAACATCAGCCGCATAGACCATCTATCCCAATCTTTCAATGGCACTATGTACATTGTTATGAAAAACGGCGTTAGCGATTATGTGTCACGAAAATACATAAGCGACTTCAAAAAGCGCTTCGACATATAGCATATAGGAGGGTGAAATGATTAAAACTTTTTTGAAATATTTGACGTTCGGAATTTTGTGGGGATGTTTTTGGCTTATTGGCGTTTGCGTAATAATGGACATCGCAAACATTTATGCATTGCAATATATTTTTGAAAACTTTTCCATACATGCGTTGGGCTCTATTTTAGTCGGAATAGGTTTTGCAACCAGTTCGGTGGTATATAAAATTGACCGCTTGCGTTTAGGTTTGCAATTAACTATTCACGCAACAATTGGGCTGGCCTCATATTTTGCAGTTGCTTTTAGCCTTGGCTGGCTTCCGTCAGAATCTCCGGCTTCTATTGCATTTTCGCTCATGTTGGGAGTATTGACATTTTTTATCATATGGTGCGGCTTTTATCTGCATGGCAAGAATGAAGAAAAAAAAATCAATGCCGGGATAAAAAAGCATAATTCAATCAGCTGATGAGGCGGTTGGACATGATCCCTGCAAAGCCCGCTAAAAAGAAATGCATGCTAAAACCATGGCCGTGGATGATAGGTAGCAAAAAAGGTCTAAATGTTTTCCAAAAAATCTTGACCGTGACGTATGCGTATTGGTTTATAATAATAGTCAAAAGGAGGTCGAACAAATGGACAAACACCGTGCAATACCAGAGGGCTACATGCGAATCGGCGAAATGGCAAAGAAAGTCGGTGTCACCGTCCGTACCCTGTCATATTATGATGAAAAAGGTTTGCTATCGCCATCAGCGGAAAGTGCCGGAGGGTACCGGCTTTATTCCGACAAAGAAGTAGTGAAACTTATGCAGATTCTGATGATGAAGCGGCTTGGGTTTACGCTTAGTGAAATCAAAAAAAGAGTCACTGCAATGAGCACAACTGCTGAGGTATTAGATGTCCTTGCGGAACACGAATCTTATATCAGTGCAAAAATTGACCAATTAACGCAATCGCTTAATGCGCTAAAAGCACTAAAAGAAGAAATTGTACAAGTGGATTCCGTTGATTTCATAAAATTTGCAGATATCCTTGCACATTTGCAAATGAAAAATGAGCGTTATTGGCTTGTAAAGTACCTTGATAGCGATGTGCTTGATACTTTAATTACACTCAACAGTACACTTGATAATGAAAATGCATCAAGGTTAATTGATGTCACAAATGGTTTTATCGAAGAAGCAGCTAAGCTACACGATGAAGGCGTATCCCCTAAAAGCGGTCAAGGACAAGATTTTGCTAAAAGATATTGGGAGTGGCTACTGGAAGTGACCAGCGGTGATGTAAATATGGTGCAAAAGATAGCCGAACAAGTGATGAAAAGCACAGCAGATGCAAAACATGATGACATCATGGAAAAATTTCGATTATTTGCATCTTCGTCTCTGACATTTCATCTTAGTAGGCATGGTAATTTCATTGTGAATGACTTAATGTCAGAAGCGGTTAAATTGCATGATGATGGTATATTGCCCGAAAGTGAGCAAGGCCAAGATTTTGCGGAAAGATTTTGGGATTGGGTAATGAAGCAAACAGGCGGCGATATGGCTGCTATACAGGCAATGAACGAGCAATTTGAAAAAAACGTGTCAGACGATGACGAAATCACAAAAAAGTCACTTTTGTTTGCGAAAGCATCACTGGAAATTTATTTCAACAGAAGGGCGAATGTCAATAATGGGTAAACTGTTCTCCCTCTTTCCACCATGCTCAATTTATGAGGATTGATGGAGAGATAGCTGATGACCGACAAGCTGAAAAATCAAATGCACTTCTTAGCCGAAGCCGATAAGGTGAAAACCCTTTTACGGCAGACCTACATCACCGATAAAACGCGGCAGGAAAACAGCGCCTAACATTCATGGCATTTTGCCCTGACGGCTATGGCCCTTTACGAATACTGCGGGATTGAGTGCGTGGTGGCTGAGGGCGCGGCAACAAAAGAACCGAGGCACATAAATTTTATGAATCTGTCGGCTTTGACGGCGACGCAAAACGCGCATATGAGATTAGGTTTTGAGTTGGTTATAAAAAATATTGGAGGCTACAGAATGAATCACAAAGGAACGATAACACTTGAAACTAAACTGCTTATTTTACGCCGCTTAACCATAAATGATGCTCCGTCTATGTTGCGTAATTGGGCAAGCGACGATGAAGTCACAAAATATCTCACATGGCCGACACATACGGATGTTTCGGTTTCAGAGGATATTATTAACTCGTGGCTGCCCTTGTATGACAAGCCCGAATATTACCATTGGACGATTATTCTGAAGGAACTCGGTGAACCTATCGGGACAATCGGGGCTGTCGAACAGCGCGAAGATATCAAGATGATGCATATCGGTTATTGCATCGGGCGCAAGTGGTGGAATAAAGGCATAACCTCGGAAGCGTTGAGGGAGTTAATTCGATTTTTCTTTGAGGACGTCGGGGTGAACCGCATTGAATCCCGACATGACCCGCGAAACCCCAATTCCGGCAAGGTTATGATTAAGTGCGGCTTGAAGTATGAAGGAACAATGCGGCAAAGCGATGTGAACAATCAAGGGATTTGTGATGCAGCTTATTACGTTCTTCTTGCGGAAGAATACTTTACACAAAAAGCGAAATCTCAACAAACTACCATAGCCTACCAACCATACACGACTGCGCACCTTGACGGCGTTCTTTTACTCTCCCAAGAATGGCATGACGAAAACATTACATTCGGCGTTGTGCCTGATACAGCGGAGGACGTAGCCAGCTATCAAAACGAATATTTTCACGTCGCATTGGACGGCAAACGTGTTGTTGGTTATGCAACGGCTGAAATAATAAACGATAACGAATATGGCATTTTCCCATGCGGCGCAGATTATTTGCGAATTAACGATGTGTATGTCGCTAAAGAATACCGCAGTCATGGAATTGGCGAAAGACTGCTTAATATTATCGAACAAAAAGCCGATGAAAATTCAATGCCGCATATTTTCCTCACCTCAGCAACAAAAGATGCCGAGGCGATACAGCGATTCTATCTTCGCAATGGTTATACTATTTGGGCAACACGCTTTTTTAAGCGCAAAGGCTGGGATGTGCGGACATATCCTCTTAACGATTTAGATTATTATCGCTTTGTTGTTATTTTTGCACGTTATCAAGACAAATGGCTCTATTGCCGCGCCAAAGAGCGCGATACATTTGAAACGGCGGGCGGACACATAGAAAAAGGCGAAACGCCATTTGAAGCTGCGAAGCGCGAACTTTTTGAAGAAACCGGTGCAGTCAAGTTTGATATTAGACCTGCCTTTGATTATTCAGTACATACTCCGGAAGAATATTCAAACGGGCAAGTGTACTTGGCCGATGTGTGTGAACTTGGCGAAATGCCAGGATTTGAAATGGTGGAAGTTAAGCTGTTTGACAAAATCCCGGACAAAATGCGATTTCCACAGATTCTGCCTGTGTTGTTCGAGAAAGTGAGGGAAATGGTGTGCAGCTAATATATGGCACGACAAATAAGGCGAAGATTGATTTTATGAAAAGGCGCGTTGAACCACTGGGTATAGAGGTATTAAGTCTTACAGATGTTGATGGGCCAAAACTTGATATAGCCGAAAACGGCAGCAGTCCGCTCGAAAACGCTAAAATCAAGGCGTTGGCGTATTACGCAACCCTAAAAACGCCTGTGTTTTCATGTGATAGCGGGCTTTATATCAACGGGCTTGATGATTCCCGGCAACCGGGAATCAATATCCGTGGGCAAGACGACTATATGGATGATGCCGAAGCTGTCCGCTATTATTCCGCTTTGGCTGCGGAGTTTGGCGGGAGCATGACAGCACAGTATAAAAATGCAATCGTTCTTGTCGTGAATGAAACTACAACCTATGAACACATGGGCGAAGATATAGCCAGCGAGCCTTTTTTGATGGTATCAAAACCGCATAAAAACGGCGTTGTCGCAAAGGGCTTTCCACTTGACTGTTTATCCGTGCAAATCGAAAGTGGCAAGTATTATTACGACATCGAAGGATACCTCGACAAGTATTTGAATGTCCACGATGGTTTCGCGGCGTTTTTTAAGCGCGTGATGGAGGGAGCGGTATGATTGACTACACCGACCGCATTGTCCCCTTTCGCCGTGAAAAATGGCAGGGGCATAAACTGCCTTTCCACTACGTTTCACACAATTACTACGATGTTGAAATCAGCCGCTTTGACGGACGATTTGATGTGTCGTTCGTCAAGAAACCTTTTTGACTAAACCATAACTTCTGCATCTCTCCTAGCATCACTTTCGATGTTCGCTAACATATCTGATTATTTCTCCAATCACAGATTCATTATTCATAATAGCATAAAGATGACAACAGCGCGTCATGTTTTGTGCAAGTATTTACTTTTCACTTTTTCGACATGTGCCAACATTTCATCACGAATGCGTTGCGGCTCTAAGACTTCAACCGCAGTGCCCAATGAAAGACAGGCGGTGGAAACAAGTGGAATTCACAAACCTATTCGGCAAGGCAACATCACGTTGGACAAAATACAGCGAATATGATGCGGTGCAACACGAAAACGGCGATTGGTACATCATGCCGACCAAAGATGCTATGCCGTCTGTTTATGACCCCATAGAAAAAGCCGGGGCAAGGAATAGAAAAATATATTCGTGGAGGTATCGCACATGAAAGGAATAGGTGTATTCCCATTATTCATTCCCGATTTACCCGCTGAAGAAAAATATAGGCTAATCAAAGATGCTGGATTTAATGCGGTAAATATTTATTGGGGTGATGAGGATAAACACGAACAAGTAAAAGCTGCAAAAGAACATGGATTGATAGCAGATAACATTCACTCCCAAAACGATAATGCCAATGCGATTTGGCAAGACAACAGTGAGGGTGAAGAACGATATGGCGTACTTATTTCATGCGTAGAGGATTGTGCGCTTCATGGTATTTCGACTGTTATAATCCACCTTACGGGTTTTCCGCCATACCCTCCTGTAACGGAGTTAGGATTAAAGAGAATCGAAGAACTTGTTTATCTTGCCGAGCAAAAAAATGTCAAACTTGCCTTTGAAAACTTATGGACTTTTGAACATCTTGACGCACTTTTTGAAAAGTTTCCTTCCCCTAATGTCGGCTTTTGTTATGACATTGGACATGAAAATTTGAACCTTCACCAAGATTGCCTTGAAACATATGGCGATAGACTGTTTGCGCTGCATATAAATGATAACTTTGCTGACGGTTACGATGCACACGTATTGCCGTTTGATGGCACTATAAACTGGGATGAAAAAATGCGACTGTTAAAACAATGTAAAAATGTTGATTTTTTTACCCTTGAAATATACAAGTTGGAATCAGGAAAGCACGATAAAAGTTGTATTTATAAAGATATACCAGCGGAAGCGTTTTTGAAAGCCGCTTATCAAAAAGCAGTTGCATTGCTGAAAGGGTGGGAAGCGGAAGAACGAGGCGAGGTGTAATGAAGCAAATATTAGTTGTTGAAGATGATAAAATGATAGCGTCAGGGCTTGTGTATGCCCTTGAGCAAGAGGGCTACGCAGTAGTTCATTATGAAGATGTGAAAAATACCTTGCAAGCGATTACGAGTCAAAAATTCGACCTTGCTATACTTGATATGCAATTGCCGGACGGAACAGGCTTTGATGTGCGAGAAAACTTATCAGGCACAGCGATTATTTTTCTGACGGTTGTTGATGATGAAACGAGCATTATTCGTGCGTTTGAGAGTGGTGCAGATGATTATGTTACCAAGCCGTTCCGCATACGAGAATTGCTCGCAAGGGTTAGACGTACATTAAACGCAAGTGGCGATGATGCAAATTCGTCCACAATAACCATTGGAGATATAGCCATTGATACAACCGCCGGAAAAGCCTATAAAAACAAGACTTTATTGGAATTAACAGCACTTGAATATCGCTTGTTACTGACATTTGCGACACACAAAGGGCAAATGCTTTCACGCACTCAAATTTTAGAAAACATTTGGGATTCGGGGGGCAATTTTGTGGAAGATAATACGCTAACCGTATACATTAAACGCTTACGAGAGAAACTTGGCAATTCGGTAAATATCGAAACTGTTAGGGGGGTGGGCTATCGTGTGGATTAAAAAATCCGAGATTAAGAGCCTTTCTGCCAACATTCGCAAAGTCATAGACGGACAAGCTATTGATTTGCGTGATAACAGAGAGGGCGAATGGGGTATGCTCAAAAACGATATTCATACTTTGGCGTACCACAAGAAAGAGCAGATGGACGTATTGCAAGCAGAGCGCACTGCAATGACCGACACGCTTGTGAATATATCCCATCAAATTAAAACTCCCCTCACTTCTATGATGATTATGGCTGATTTACTGGAAGATGCCCCGCCCGATAAGCAGACAGAATTTTTGTCAAATATAAAGGCGGGGCTTGTTCGTATGGAGTGGTTTGCTTCTGCATTGCTGAAAATTGCTAAACTTGATGCTGGAGCTGTGGAATTTGGCACAGATAATATTCAATCTGGCGAATTGATCAGCATAGCGCTTGAACCACTCCAAATTTTATTGGAATTGAAAAATCAAAGTGTAGATTTTGAGGGTGATGTGCCGCTTTCTTGTGATAAACGCTGGACGAGCGAAGCTCTTACCAACATCATTAAGAACGCTTCGGAAATATCGCCTGAAGATAGCATTATCCGTATAGAAGCAGGCACTAACCCTATTTGCAAATGGATTTCCGTCACGGATAGCGGTGCAGGAATTGAAAAGAGCCGAATTTTCAGCCTTTTCAAGCGTTTCGAGGGGTCTGGGCATGATAAGGGCTATGGCATCGGTCTGCCCCTTGCCCTTGCCATAATGCGTGGGCAAAATGGGGATATAGAAGTGGACGGGGGCGGCAACGGAAAGGGTGCAACATTTGCGCTAAAATTTTATAAGTGACTATATTGTCACTTTCGGGCGCAAAATAGTCACCGAATAGTCACTTTGGCTTGCTAAAATAGATTTATCAAATTGCGGGAGATAAGGTAAATGGCTATTTTGCAAGTAAATGACCTTTCCAAAACATATGGCAAAGGGGATACTGTCGTTACAGCCCTCGGCGGCGTGAGTTTTAGCGTGGAAAAAGGGGAATTTGTAGCAATAGTAGGGCCTTCAGGCTCCGGGAAATCTACGCTTATACACCTTTTAGGCGGTGTTGACCGTCCAACAATGGGTAGCGTGGTGATAGATGGCAACGAAATTTTCAAATCTAACGAGAGTGAATTGGCGATTTTTCGCCGCAGAAATATCGGGATAATTTATCAATTTTACAACCTAATTCCCACACTCACGGCCGAAGAAAATATTATGCTTCCGAGGTTGTTAGACAACCGCAAGCCGGATGAAGGTAAACTAAAGCATATTCTTGAAACCATAGGATTGACAGACAGGGCAAAGCACCTGCCGAGCGAACTTTCTGGCGGTCAGCAACAAAGAGTTTCTGTAGGCAGAGCTTTAATAAATGACCCCGCAATAATTCTGGCTGATGAACCCACAGGAAACCTTGACAGCAGATCAAGCCGAGAAATTATCGATTTGCTGAAATTATCCAACAAAAAATTCAATCAAACCTTGCTTGTCATAACTCATGACGAGAATGTGGCGTTACAAGCAGACCGAGTAATTACTATCGGTGACGGACAGATACTTAGAGATGAGGTGGTGCGCCAATGAAACTGACTGCAAAATTGGCGTACAGCCAACTGGCTACAAACAAAAAGCGTACCATATGGACACTTCTTGGCATTATACTCTCTACGGCTATGATAACGGCTGTATTTGGTTTTGCGGCAAGCGGAGCGGCGGCAATAACCGACATAATGGGTGATATGTATGTTCGTGATGTGTATTATACGACCATCTTTGGTATGGGCGGCGTGTTAAGTTTTGTGATTGTTGCTGTTTCCGTTGTTGTTGTATCAAACGCTTTCCGAGTTAGCGCAGGTGAACGCTTGACACAATTCGGCATATTAAAAAGCGTGGGCGCAACAAAAAAACAAATTGCCCAAACCGTTGTGTACGAAGGTGTTTTGCTATCGGTAATAGGCATCCCTTTGGGTATTGCCGTTGGATTTTTAGTGCAGTTTGCAGGGGTTAATATAGCGAATCATTTACTTGCAGACCTTAATGCCTTCCAAACGGACGGTGCCACAATAGTTTTCGGCTTTGTATTCGCTTGGCAAACTGTGCTTGTTTCAATTGTCGTAGCTTTTGTTACGGTGCTTTTGTCGGCATGGCTTCCTGCACGTAGGGCGGCAAAAATAGCGGCGGTTGATGCTATTCGTGGTGTGGATGAAATAAAAATAAAGGCGAAACAAGTTCGTTCAAATTGGCTTGTGCGTAAACTTTTTGGCTTTGAAGGTGAACTTGCATCAAAATCATTGAAGCGTAGCCGCCGAAATTTTCGCGCTACCGTGGTATCGCTTACAATTAGCATGGTTTTGTTTATAGCGGCGAGCAGCTTTGGCACACAATTATTTCAAATGACTAACCTTGTGTTCGCTCTTATTGATGCAGATGTAGTTGCATCTTTTCATTCATCAAGGCATTTGATAGTCGGCGAGGCAGGCGAAATTGACGAGCAGCTTTATATGTCAATCAGCACGGAAGAAGCGGAAAGCATCACCGCAAGAATGCGTGAATTTGAAGGTACGCAAATTTTTGGAGTAGGCGGCAATAGTTTTCGCTATATCGTGAATAGGGAAGAACTCCAGTTTACTTCTGAGTTTGAGCGTATGGGCGGGAATGAGTGGATGATTTTGGCAACCGATACGGCACTTCCTATAAACCTTTTGACTGTGGATGCAGAAAACTATGCAGATCTCGCAAGGCTGGCAGGTGTATCGCTTGGGTCTAATATCTTGATAAATCATGTGCGCACTCGTTATGACGGAAACTGGGCAGAATTTGCACCGCTTGTGTTCTCGGGTCAAACACTTCAAATTCAAAATTTTGACGGCGAAACCTCTTATTTGCCTTTACACGGCGAACTGCGCGGAGCAGATGTGCCAAATGAAATAATCCATGCTTCAATGTCCTATGTAGTGGTTATTGTGCCTGAAGCAAATGCGCACTATTACTTTTGGTCTGTACAAACAAGCGACCCGCATAATTTTGCCGAATATGCACGGAGCTTTTTCCGCAATATGATTCCGCCGTGTGATGATGTGGCATCTATGGCACATATATTTGACCAAGCGGCAGAAGGTAGGGCCGTCAGAAGCCTTTTCAATACTATCATTGTTGCCATGTATGCATTTATTGGGATGCTGACGCTGATAGCTCTGACGAATGTAATCAGCACGATTTCAACAAATGTACGCTCTCGTTCTCGTGAGTTTGCCGTTTTGCAAAGTGTTGGTATGACACACGGGGGGTTAAAAAATATGCTCAACCTCGAAAGCATTTTATGTTCGGTCAAGTCGCTTATTTACGGTATTCCGTTGGGCGTGGGTGTGTCGTATCTGTTGTATCTGCTGATGATGGAATCCGTTTGGTTTCCATATGAATTGCCGTGGCTTGCAATCATCCAGTGCGTGGTAACAGTTTTCGCTATCACTTGGCTGACAATGCAATTTGCAGTTTCACGCTTGCGAGATAAAAACATCGTAGAAAGCATACGCTCGGAAGCCGGAAGATAATAACCAAAGTAAAAACCGCCTATGGTGTGAACTGAGCAGCCCATGCAAGTCCGTCTGTGTTGCGGTTGGGTGGTGGATTATTTGCTACAAATTGCTTCATCATGCTCCTAAGTCGAGTTTCGGCTATATTTTGCACTTCAAGGCAATGTTGGTACAACTCGCCACATTGATAATACTCCATGTAAATGTCTGGGCAATTTTCTTCGAGATATTGCAATCGCCTGTTGCCATATTTTGTGAGATGATTGCAAAAGTTCAAACTGGTAATTAACTTTTGCTTATGTTTTTCCGGCATATCTATCACCATTTAGCTCTTTTATCGTTTGTCAAAGCACATTTTCCTCAAGCCACTTTGCCACGCCGTCATTGTCGTTGGTGTCGCAAATAATGTCGGCGGCGGTTTTGGCTTCTTGGAGTGCATTACCCATCGCTATACTTACACCTGCGAAAGTCAGCATATCAATGTCGTTTAAATCGTCGCCGAAAACGACAATTTCTGACGGAGCTATTCCCCAATGCTCGGCTACTGCCGATAACGCTTTTGATTTTGTTGCTTCCTTGTGCATTATCATGAGCATTCCATCATTAGCCATTACCATGTACAATTCATCGGGCAAATTGTCCTTAACAAAAGTCACATCATCAGGCTTCAGGTCAATCAAATAAATCTTTTGAGCATCAACTTTATGTGCATAAAAATCAACTATTTTAAAATTTGTTACCTCTGGCCACACATCTGACACGATGAAATTTGAATAGTGCATACTCTCGCCTTGAGATGCGACTATAAGCCCTCTTTTGTCGCAGCTCACCAAAAATTTACTCACCATATCGGCAGAAATCAAGCGTTCATAAACAACATCTTCGCCTACTCTGGCGATAGCTCCGTTCATATTGATACGCGCATCAAAAAACCCGGAAGAAATTATTGCGTCACGCCCACTTCTCCCCGTGGCATATGCTAATTTGATTCCGCATTCTTTGCACTTGCCTAAAACCATCTTTGTATACTCTGATATTGTTTTGTCGGTTTTAAGCAGCGTGCCATCAAGATCTGTAACTATCAGCTTCATACTATTCCCCTTCATAGATATTTCCAAACTGTTGCCCATTTTTGTAAAGGTCATGCCACATATAAGTGCATTGATACTATAGCACAAAATGTACACGGTTCCCAGTGTGATGGCGCGCAAAGTTAACCGCGTACATTTTGTGCAATATGACGACTGCTTTACACGGTAAGCCCCACTTGCAGGCAAAAAAAATTTGAAATAACCTAGCAACAAATGGTACAATGGGTGCATGAAGGCAAAAGTAAACTTAATAATTTGGAGGAATACACAACAATGACGAAAAAAGTAATTACGACCCTGACAGCTTTCGTAGCCCTGCTGCTACTTTTGGCGGCCTGCGGAAATGGCTCTGCGCCGGCAACGCCACCCGGAGGCGGTGCTGCGCAAACGCTGGAAACTGAACCGCCGCAAGGCCAAAATGATTCTGAACAAAATGGAACTGACACCACAGAGCAAAATCAAGCCGATGCCCAAGGGCAACAAGAGCCGGAAGCGTCAAACGAGCGCATGTTGGCGATGCGCGGCACTTGGGAAGGCTATATCTATACAAACGAGACTCTTGGACTCCGGTTTGTCAAACCGGAGGGCTGGGCTGAGGCTACCGATGCGGAAATTGCCGACCTCATGGGCCTTGCGGCAGACGCTTTGGACGAGCCGCAGTTTTTCGACAATGTTGACGTGCTTATAGACATGATGGCAACAAACATTTTTACCGGCGCAAATGTTCAGGTCACATTCGAGAGGCTTTCGTTCCCGTTTACGCGAATTTCTGAACTTGACTACATTGCGCTGACGGCACAACAGATGGAGCAGATAGGCATAGATGTCAATTTGGATTTCCCCGGAACGACTAGGATAGGCGGGTATGATTGGTATTCATACGGAACGGCGATGGACATAATGGGCATCACCGCCTATGGGCGCCAGTTTATCAATGTGCAGGACGGGTTTGCGAGGATTATCATTATCACCTACTTTGACGCCTCTGAGTCGCCTGAAGAGATTCTTTCCTTGTTCATCGGCCTAAACGACCCGATTCCCGAGCAGACGGGGGCCGGGCGGCCGCAAGTCGCTGATTTGGAACATGCGCCGGAGCTTGTCGGCACGTGGGAATGGGACTATGATGATTCGTTTGCATATGTTTTCTATGCTGATGGGCGCGGGACGCGCGGTTTTACCGGACATGCAGAGGAATTTGAGTGGCGCACGGAAGGCGATGACCACCTCATAATTGGCAGCGGCGCTTTGGCAGAGCATTGGACATTCGCCATAAGCGGGGACATGCTAACCATAGACAGTCGCCAAGTTGCGGGAATGACATTTAGCTACATCAGAAGCTAGGCGCCAGGTCAGATATAAAACAAACCCGCACAGCCTAATTGCTCTGCGGGTTTGAGCTTTCTTAACCCCCCTTTGCCGATTGCTTCAAAGCTCAGGCACGGGCGTTGCTTTCGACACTTTGCTTTCGCCGACGTCTTTGTCGAACTCCAGAGCAAGTTTATCTGATTATATAGGTGGAAACAAATCTGTAACATGACATTTTCCCTCGGATATGCTACATTTGTCTGGTAGGAGGTGCTTAAATTGAAACAGAAATACATCCCGCTTGAGAAGCGCTCAAAGCGAGAACAGAAAGCATATTTCTCTGCTCGCCGCGGAAGCTGGGGAGAAATTAATCCGGTGACAAAAAAGCCGTCAAACCCAAAAGCGTATAGTCGCAAAAAATCCGTCAAATGGTACGACCACGAACCATTTGACGGATTTTCGCTTTCTGTACATGTTCTCCGCTCGATGCGCAAACGGCCGCCTTCGGATGTTTGGTATACATCAAACTTGGCATTGGCTTGCACCTCAACTTTAAATCCCACAAAGAAGAAATGAACCCCACGTTACGCCTGTTACTATTCAATGCCAGCCAAGAAAACCTAGTAGCAGGCATTGAGAAGCCTGTACGCTCATCGTAGAGAGGGAATTCCGGCTACTGTCACGTCAGTTGACCGAGCAGCGTAGAGGAGTGTGCAGGCTTCTCAATGCCGGACAGATAGCAGACAGGAGTAACCGCCTAAGCGACATACCGTAGCTACCTCATTAAGCCGTTTACATTGCAGCAATTTCATGGTATACTAAACTTCGCTAGTGAAAGGAACACTGGATCATGGAAAGCGAAACTATCAGCCAGATTGAGCTAAGGTGCTACCCTCGCATAATGACGAGGGGTAGCATTGTTTTTATGCTCTTCGCCCAAATGCGGAAGGGCACAGCCTGATTGCGCAGTTGCATTACGATATGATTATATTAGGAGGATAATGAAAATGAGAAGAAGCGACAGGAAAGTGACAGACCACAGGCTCATTGGCAACATACTCGACGCGTGCAAAACATGCCACTTGGCGATGGTCGATAATGGGCAGCCGTACTTGGTTCCAATCAGCTATGGATACACGCTGGAAAACGGCGTGCTGACGCTTGTTTTTCACAGCGCAAAGGAAGGGCGGAAAATCAGCGTGCTAAATGAAAACAGCTCCGTCTGCTTCGAAATGTCGACGGAGGGTGAACCGATTTTTGATGAAGAAACGCCATGCGACTATGGGTATTACTTCTCAAGCGTAATCGGGTTTGGCAAAGCCCAGTTCGTTGAGGACTTTGAAGGCAAGAGCGTTGCGCTAAAACTTATAACAAAACACCAAGCCAACGTTGACGTCGAATTCACTCAGGCGCAGACCGATACCGTCTGCGTTATGAAGGTGGTGACGACCGACTTCACAGGAAAGCTAAAGCAGGGGAGGCAGGGGCATCAGTAGTAGATATTGTTTCACGTGAAACAGATTGGTTGCAGAACAGTAATTGTTACGCTAAGTTCGTATTCGGGATGCGTAAAATTGAAATTATACTCTGCGAATGGAAACCATTTTTTGGAAAGAAGGAATTTCTATATGACCAGACCCATACTGTGCATAAACAAGCTTGTGAAGCGATATGGATCTTCAAAGGTTAATGCCGTGGACGAGATAGATTTTGAAGTGTTGCCCGGCGAGTTGTTCTGCTTGTTGGGCGTAAACGGTGCAGGCAAAAGCACTACAATAAATATTATTTGCACACTTGCCCCAAGGACGAGCGGCAATGTCACGCTTAATGGCTTAGTATTGGGCAAAGACGATGATGCAATCCGAAAAAGCATTGGCGTTGTATTTCAAGGCAATGTGTTGGATGCTGTTCTTACCGCCGAAGAAAACATTCTATCCCGTGCAGCGTTTTATGGGCTTAACAGCCGTGATGCGAAAAAACGGCTGGCATACCTTGCCGAGCGACTATCCATGACGGGTTTTCTGAGTCGCAGATATGAAAAACTATCCGGCGGCCAAAGGCGCAAATGTGATATTGCCCGCGCCTTGCTTGCAGAGCCGAAAATACTTTTTTTGGACGAACCTACAACCGGACTTGACCCGCAGAGTCGCATTGAGTTATGGGAAACAATTACGGAAATACGCAAAGAAGCCAACATGACTGTCTTTCTGACCACGCACTACATGGAAGAAACCGAAAATGCTGACCGTGTTGCCATTATGGACAACGGTAAAATTCTTTGCATAGATTCACCGCAAAGATTAAAGACGACCTATTCAGCCGATGTCTTACGCCTTGTTGTCAAATCGGGGTGCAATCAAGAGTTGGAGCAACATTTATCCAATTACGAATTGATAGCCGACACTTACATTGTCAATTTTAGAAACGGAATTGATGCTATTGATTTTCTCCCTAAGATAAAGCCGTATCTTGATAGCTTTGAGATGGAAAAAGGCAATATGGACAAGGTGTTCTTAAACGTAGTGGGGAGGGCTGCGGAATGAGCAGTTTGACAAGCCTTATAGGGCGCGATATAAAAGTATTCTACCGCACAAAGAGCAATATATTCTTTTCTTTGCTTGCCGTTATAATATTGGTAGTGCTGCATTTTGTTATATTCCAAGAGATGTACACGGATAATTGGGTTCAAATTATAGCAAATTTTCCGGGGCTGTACGTGGAGAGAGCATATCTGCAATGGCTCGCAGACAGCCTCATGTTTGCAGCAATCATACCCATTGGCGCTGTTACAATTTCCCTCACCACTTTGGCTCTTATAGTGGAAGACCGCACGAGCAATGCGCTGTCTGATTTTTTAGTTTCTCCAATTCGCCGCAGCAGCTTGTTAACATCTTATCTGGCAAGCTCATTTATCGTGTGTTTTGTTATGCTTTCAGGGTTTGTATTATTTTTTCAGATTTATTTTTTGATAGTCTATGGCCTCGGCTTTACGTTAGTGCAAATCGGAAAGATTTTTTTGATGATAGTGGGTGCGATTATATTTGCCAACGTGTTTATGCTGCTTTTCATTTCGTTTATCAAAAAGGAGCAAACACTTAGCGCAGTCGGCACAATTGTTGGGACGGCGATGGGATTTGTCAGCGGCGCATATATTCCGCTCGGGATGTTTGGAGACACAGTTGGAAATATCTTTTCTGCACTCCCATTTGCACAAATCACAGTGCTTACACGCAGGGCCTTTTTGCACACGCTTGATAGCGTCACACCAATGACCCTCGAAATGCTTTCAGGCGTAATTGCGCGCAACTTTGGAATCGAACTTTGGCTGGGGGATAATCATATTCCCAACTTGGGAGTCGCATTTATGTCCGGTGGAATTACGTTGGTTTTGTTGCTGTGTTTGATAATTAGGTTTGCAAAAATGAAAAAAGCAGATTGAGTTTTGGGCTATTATTATGAAACGAGGTAAATCATGGCACATGGTATTATTTTGCTTGGAGCTAACGGAGCAGGTAAGTCTACGCTTGGGCGACATTGTGCTAAGTGACAGCTACGAGGCTCTCGGCTCTCATTACATGACTGCGATTATGCCAGCCGGGGTAAAGAACCCGAAACATAAGGCATCTGTGGAAGGGAATATTGGCAAAATTGCAACTGCGGACACGTCCGGCGCACCTCGCCGCACTGACCAGATTGGACTTGCCGAACACAGCATAGCGGCGCAGTGATAATCGAATACATGGAGCCGACGGAGAATAGCCTGATTGAGATGGGTGCGGTTTTCTGATGCGGAAAATTTGTTCTTGACTTAAATACTCAATCATGCTATAATCTATATATAGATTATAGAGAAAGGGTGCGCAAATGTCATTAAAGCACGGATTGATGGGTTTATTGAACCAAAAGCCCATGACAGGCTATGACCTCGACAAAGAGTTCAATGCTTCGTTGGGATTTTTTTGGCCAGCCCAATATAGCCAAATTTATGCCGAACTAGACAAAATGGAGAAAAAAGGTTGGCTTGCTAGTCAGAGAGTGGTGCAGGAGGACAAACCGAACAAGCGCGTATATTCATTGACCGCAGAGGGCAAAACGGAATTTGTTGATTGGTTATCAACATCGGAAGATGATTTGAAAACTTCCTTTAGCATCAAAAGCGGATTTCTTATGCGGTTATTTTTCGCAGGCAATACGAGCAAGGCACAGGTTTTGGAAATGATGCGGGCTTTGCAAAAATTGTGTTACGACCGCCGTAAAGTGTTTGAAATGGTAAAGCAAAGCATTATTGATGACGGTGACGATGATTACGTTAAACTTACTGCTTTGTACGGCGAGATGACGAATGAAACAAGGCTTGCATGGGCAGGAAAGGCAATAGCCCATATCGAGAATATGGAGGATTATTAAAATGGAAAACTTCAAAAACGCAATTGGGAGCCTTGCAACTCTTAAGAAGGTTGACGATTATGGTATGTTCCAAATGACATACTCCGGAGATTACGGCTTTGACGAATTTCTGAAAGTCGGCGTTACGGACACACAGGACAGCTTTGCTTTTATGATGAAGCATTTATTAAAAGGGATTCCCTATAGCCCTTCAAGTGGTGTGAGCAAAGTTTCTGGTGGCGGTTGCACTACTTTTGTCACGCGCAATGAAAAGGGCGATGTATTGCTTTGCAGAAACTATGATTTCGCCCCTATACCTTCTCTACAGCTTTTCACTAGGCCAGATAAGGGGTATGCTTCTGTATCAACAGCAAATTTGTTGTATAGCGGATATAGCATAATTCCTGACCCAGTGGTTGGTGCGCCACATCTGCCCAGTGGCTTAAACCTTGAAAGTTTTGCAGCCCTTTATGCCCCATACTTAACAATGGACGGCATGAACGCAAAGGGTGTAGGTATTGCTTCTGTGTTTATCCCCAAGGCAGAAGCACCATTTGACCCTAACAAAGTAAAGATTGACCAAGCAAATGCTATACGTCTGGTTATAGACAAAGCCGCCGATGTAGACGAAGCAATTGACCTTCTCGGACAATACAATATCATCTTTGAGTTTGACATCTTTGTCCAGTATCATATTGCTGATGCAAGCGGGCGTTCTGTCATTGTGAATTTTACAGACGGTGAAATACGAGTTACAGAGGTTTCCGAACCCTATCAAGTCTGTGCTAATTTCGCGGCAAACAATCCCGAAATTCGTGCAGGGGTTTGTGAGTTTGAGCGGCATGACAAGGCAAAGGCGAAACTGAAAGCCCACAATGGCATACTGACAGACGCACAAGCGATTGATTTAATGGCGGAGATTGGTGCTTTTAACGAAGGGCAATTTGATTTGCAATGGTCGGTTATGTATAACCTCACCACTTTAGAGGGTGTTATTTTCGCCAACAGGAAAAAAGATAACCTGATTAATTTTAGGCTGGAAAGTAATCTCACTCCGCCGCCTTGAATTTGATAATTTCCGCAGTTTCGCCAATGTGTGCCAGTCACAACAACTCAGACAACTCTTCTGCATCCTTGAATGCAATTTCATCAACAATATTAAACTGACACCAACGGTTTTCAGAAACGCTGTAAACTATGAAATCGTTATCGCCAATGTCAAACATCGGCAATAGCCTCATACCTTGAAATCCGACAGACAGATCATCGTCTGCGTTCAATATCTCAGATTGCGACAACCCTCGAAGCAGCGGCTTGTCTTCATAAAAATTTGTTTCTCTGTTAAGTGATAATATTTTTTTCACTGATTCAGGAAGTTCTGCTTTGTAAAGACGCTCAACGTCTTGCACGAAGTTGCCATTTATAACAATATCGTTGAGATTAGAAAGTATTTTTTTTAGATTCATTTCGCTCTCTCCTCGCAATGCTTCACTAATTTAGCATAGGGGTTGTCCGGTGCATGAACACCTCGCTTATCATAATGCTTTTCGGCACTTATTGGCGTGATGTTATCTACTTCATTTTTTCCGCCAATCGACAAGGGGTGAATATGATGTGCGTCATATCTGCCTCCAGCTTTGCGTATGAGATTGCCGGTTTTTTCGTCATACACATCTTCCTTATAGCGCGGCCACTCTTTACCATGCTTTTCCTCCCAGTCCTTTATTAGCTCTTCACGTTTTTTTTCAAATTCCTCCCTTTTTTCCCTTGTTTCTTCCTGGGTTACTTCTTCGTAAGCGTCTCCGTTGTCTTCTATCGTGTCCGGAAGTTCGGAATTGTCTTTGAGGTCTTCAATATAATCCTTTCGAAGCGCTTCCTCTTTCTCGTTAATTTCGACCTCATCTTCCAGTATGTCAAGTATATCGCCTTGTTCAGGAAAATCATCAACAACAACAACTTTCTCCATGGCCTTTATAACTTCGGAATTTTGAAAGGTTTTCTCCATCGCTTTCATTGCGACTTCTTTTGCTACAGCAAGCTCTACCATTACATTGTCGCCTCCTTAATTCCATCTGTATTTCCTTGTTTTGCAATTCTTTCAGGAAAATGCTCCGCAAAAAAACTGCATAGGACCTTAACCACACTGTCGCAAGGTGCAAATCCGAATTGCACTTTAAGCATTTCCTCAATCATGCCTACGCCCGTTTCGGTGTCAGTCACATCGTTTAGGCGTTGCTTCCCGGCAAGCCCATAAAGCAAAAGTTCTTTTTGCTCGTTGTTTAGCTTGTATCCTCGCAGCCTTTTGTCAATCAGCTTTTTTGCCTTATCACTTAAATTGGTGTTTTCCTTCCATTTGTGGATTGTATCAATTTCGCAAGTATCGATTTTTTCCACATCAAAAACCAATTTGATAAAATCCTTTACTGCTTCGGTTTCCGTATCATTCCATCCAAACGAGTCTTTCTCCATAGGTTTGGTATTTTTGAACTCGTCAATTTTGCATAAAACAGGCTCAGACCAACCATTCTGAGAAACAGCGGCAACGCCAATTTCGAGTTTGGATAGCTCCACTATTTGCTCGTCATTTAACCCTGCGGACTTACCAACGAGTGCACGGTCGGACTCATCGGGGAGGCGTAAGATGATTTTAGTATTTGTGTTGCGTATGACAGACATATCCATAAGTCCCGGAGATTGGTCGGCTATTACAAATCCTTCACCGTAGGTTCGCATTTCTGCAATTGAGTTTGCCAACATTTCTACGGATTTGCCTTGCAAGTTAGAGCTTTCCTGAGATTGTTCCCCAGATGTTCGGCGCAATAAATTGTGCGCCTCTTCCAATATTGTGATATGCCTTAACGGAGCATTTATTTTGCCCTCGTGCATTCTGAACTCCTGCAATTTTAATACGAGAATACCCATGATGAGTGCTTTTGTTTCACTTGAACCAACCCTGCTTAAATCAACGATGGCATTACGGTTAAACAAATCCTCGCATTTCGTATCCTCCCTAAAAATCATGCCTTGAATCCCCTTTGTCAGGGAGCGCACACGAGTTTGCAATGCGCCTTTATAATCACTTGCAGTGTTTTGAGAATACTCCGATTTATCTATGACTTTTGGCAAAATTGCCAAAAGGGTGTCGAAAGTGGGGAACTTATCAATGTATTTAGATGTTCGTAAATTCCACCCCGCTTTTTCATACGATTCTTCAACTGCCTCACGGAGAATGGCTGGCATGGCTGCATACATCGGCCAACACGCATTAAAAACTTCAACAAGTCGGTCAATATGCTCTAATACATGAATGCCTTTTGGGAATGAAAAGGGGTTAATTTGAAGCAAATTTGGGACTTTGTACGGATTTGTTCCATACACGGTTGCACATCCGCCGAAAACATTTTTGTACTCCCCTTTTGCTGGCTCAATAACCAAAAACGTAGGGTTTTCTCTCTCTTCGGAGTATCCGAAACAAAGCTCATTGATAAGTGTATACAATGTATTGCTTTTCCCTGAGCCTGTTGAGCCAGTAACAAATGTGTGCATTGTAAGGGCTTCTATATCCAGTTGTGCGTCGGCTTTTGTTTCTGCGCCCATATTGTATATTTTACCAAAGCTCACCCCTTTTTTTTTGATTCGTATTTCCTTGCCGAAGTTAGCGTGTTCGATAACACGCAAACCACATACGGATTGCCGAGGCAATCCAATATGAATTGCAAGTTCGTTAGTGCTTACTTGTGAGGAAGCAGTTGTCGGAAAACACCCTTCCTGTGTGGGGTACAAAAATTGCGGGTGCAAAAAATTTGTTAGATAGTCATTTAGCAAACCAATTTTTTCCGGATTTTTAGTGTTGCTCCAAAGATTTATTGCGGCAGTTTCCACTCCGGAATATTTTCCTTGAACCAATGCCTTGTACGCACCTGCCGCCATTTCAGTTGTTTCCATGCTATCGGACAAAAAGTATGTTGCGCAATCCCAAACGCCAAAACTTTCACATTCGTTAATTCGTTTTAATTGAACATCTATCCGCTCAAGTGTATTGATGATGGATTTGTTTTGAATAGTAAGATTTAGCGTGTCGGTGTCACCGCCCGACGCCCCCTTTGTGACAGTGTAATTTTCCGACTCGGTATCTGCGTGCGCTTCGCTTTTCCCCACTGTATGGGATTCGTTTGTTGTTTTGCTTGCGTTCGTTGTGGTTGTTTTTTTTGTAAGTGCTGCCGCCATTCCGCCTGCCGCAGTAACTGCGCCCGAAGCTATCATCGGGGCAACGAAGGGCGCAATAGCAGCACCGCCTGCACCTCCGCTTGCTCCCGATGCCGCTGCCATAGCTGCAACTCCCAATCCCGCTTGTACTGCACCGCCAATCATCCCGACTGCACCCATCACACGGCTTAACGTATTATCTTGCGAAACGGATGTTCCCTCCGTGTCACTTGTGCCACTTGTATGTGATATATTTGTGGATATGGTTACGCTTGTACTTGTCCCATATGAAAAAGCATCCGTTATGCTCCACCCACTGTTTGTACCATGCGACAGCTGAGTATTGGCAAAAGGCGAAAGATTTGAATAAATTGTCTCATATGCACGACGCGTATTCTCCAAAGTATCGGCAGATACGTTTCGCGCCAAAATGAGCGCAGAATATTTTTGCCCCTGCATTGCAATTACAAATTTTTCAATGCCTTGCAAAAACATTTTGTTTTCCCTTGTTTGCTCATCGCGTAAATTGGCTACGCAAGATACTGATGATACATAATTTCCTTTTTTACTTTTTATATTCTGCATCAAGTCAATTATGTCCGGGTTCTTATACTCCGTTTCTTCGGTTGTTTTAATTCCCGGGAATTGCCCATGCAGTGAATTTTTTAATGTAATCAGCTGCGAATTGGCAATACCTTTCGGGTTGTCACAACGAACGCCCATATAAAATTTTGCTGTATCACCATCACTATCAATCAAAAGGAACACATTGTTATCTGCCGCCGTTAATGCACCTAACACACTTGCGAATTTAGGGATGGCATATTCGTCGGGGCTGTAAATAATTTCATCAACTCGAATCAACCGAACCGCTTCTTTTGATTTTGAAATGTGCATTTCATCATCCAAAGGCAATATATCCATTTCGTGTAAGCGAGATAGATAGTTTTTTGTTACAACATCATCTGCCAAGAATAATGCCTGATTAAATTGGTTGTGAAGTTGATTTTCAGCAACACCAAAACCTTTTTCTTGTGGTATTTGCGTGCTCATTTTTTGAACCTCCCATTTAAGAATCTGACATTAGGGCAATTGCAGCCCCCATAATCGCAACAACGCCTCCGCCAACCGCCAGTGCCGTGCTTCCAGCAGCAAGACCGATTCCGCATCCGACCACACCAGCCGCAGCGGTAACGCAACCGACTTGCTTTGGTTTGATGCTGGGAGATGAGGGTACTTTGCTTTTTTCAAGTTCCTCAACCTTGCGAACTGCAATTTTTTCCGCAAGAACGTGAGGAGTCATTTTTTTCATCAAGTCTACTCGTTCTTTAGAAAAATTTCTGTTAAGTGCGGCCTGTTGCTTGTCATAGTATTCGCCTGTCCAATCAGATTCGGAGTACTTCAAATCTTCTTCGTTGTGCGGCTGATACAAGTTTGATAAGGCACTCGTGGCATAGTTAAACATTTCGTTAAACCTGCGCAAAGAGGGGTCATTCGGCATGGATGCTGCGAGGCTTATATAAATATTTTGCATATTCCCTTCGCGCACATCTTTTTTGAACTTTTCACTAATCATAGTTAATCCTCCTCGTTATATTTCCAATACTGCATCAACCCTTTTTTGCAACTGATTAAGCTCTTTCAAGTTGGCTTCGTTATCTTTGACGCGTTTTTCAAGCTCTTCTTGATTTTTCAGCAAGTCGCTCTTCTCCTCGGCTTTCTCGGTGAGCTTCTTGTCGAGAAGAATTAGCTTGTGTTCAAATTCTTTTAGAATATCGGCAGCATTTTTATCAGCTGAATGTTTTGCGGACGTATACGCATTTGTAATATTCTGAACGACTTGGATGCTTGTTGCCTCATTAAATTCTGTCGCATTTACATAACTCTCTGTGCCGTATTCTGTCTCCCAGTTTGGAATTTCAATTTTCCACGGCTTAAAAATTTTGAAGAGTCCAAAAAAGCCGTAGCGCTCTGGGTTTTTTACTTTTTTTGTTCCACGCTGAACCCTTTTTGACGTTTCCCTTTCGTTTATAAAGTCCTCTGTCGTGATGTCAACATCGAAATCTGCACCTAGCAAATCGGAAATGTCAAAGGGGAAATCGCCAATTTCACTGGCGGTCAAAAGAAGTTCTACATGTTTGCGATAGTCGGAAAGAAAGGTTTTTGAGTATTCCCTTATTTCATTGCTTAACAGGGCTTCAAGTTTTTTACGTATTTCCCCCTCTGTGTTCTTGTGATGTTTGTTCCATGAGTTGGTAAGATTTTTGGCTTCTTCCACCGATAACTCACCTTTGGTTTGAGTTCTCAAAAATGCCGAATTTTTCTGTGCCGTTTCGTCCTGAAGGTTGTCAATTGCGGATATTACGTTTTCTAGCTGAGCTTTTATTTTAGGCTCAAGATTTTCTTTTAGTTCCTTCCCGTGCTTGCCTTTGGCGATTACTTCCTTTAATTCATCAATCTTGCGTATGATTTTTTCATGTTCGCCTTTGTTAGCCATAAGAAGATTTTCGGCAGTTGCAATCCGTTTCCCGCAGTTCATTCGTTCCCGCAATTCTTTGGCAACAGCACCGACCCTTATTGCCTTAGCATATTTTTCGATGTATTCCTTGATGGCGCATTCTATCACAGGTATGCCGCTATGGATTAGAGCTTGCCCCATAAAGTCGCCAGTTTCCACGGCCTTTTCAAGTTGTGCGCGAAGTTCTTGTCGTGCGGCATTAGATATATGCGAGTTGATGCCCTCTCGTTCCACTTCTAAGTGAAGACCCGATTGCGATACCATCATTTCCGCAGATGCTTTTTTCTTGGCGTTTGCCCATTCTGTTCTCGCGCCTAATGCAACTTCCGCCGCCGCAGGGTATATTCTTGCATCTTTGATGTTGTGTCTCTCCGAAAGATATTCAGAAACTTCGTGCAGCTTTCTTGATACGCCTTCGGGCTCTTCGTCGTATTCATCTAGCTTATTTACAATAAAAATAAAACGGTCGCGAGACATTTTGCCTTTTTCTTGCATTATTTTTCCGATTCTATGCAATAAGGCCTCTTCATCTCTTGTTCCTCCTGTAGTCGAATTGATTAAAAACACAACCAATGTATCCTCATCTTTTTCAATTGCGCGTTCAGTAGATTCCTTATGCAGAATGTTGACGGGGCTGCTTGTGCCGGGAGTATCTACTATAACAAGAGGCATTCCCCTGGTTTCCGCAAACGGAATATTGCCTATAAGTTCAATCACGGGATATAGCGGCGGCAGCTCATTTTCATGTCGCTTGCCTTTTTCGTCTTTCATGCTGTTTATTTCTTGAAGCCGTTCGTATGTTATTTTTTTTATTTGCTCGCTATAATCGTCTTTATCTTTTTCAAAGAGGTATGCTGTAAATCCATCAGCACTGTCGTCATTGCGAATGTGTGTTATTAACGCTGTTGTCACCATGGGCGAAGAAGGTATCAACTTTTGCCTTAACATAGAGTTAATAAGTGTGGATTTGCCAGTGCTCACGCTTGCAACTACATGAGCGGAAAAGCTTTTACTAAACATTTCGGTGATTTTTGCTCCGAAATCGCTAATCTCGCTGATGCCTAACTTTTGGGCATCCTCAAAAATACACATCAGTTCTTCTAACTTATTCTCCGGGTCTGCTCCCGGATTGTGCGCAGTTTTTTCAACAATCGGGTGGATTTTTTCAAGTGCTTGAATATCTTCGTAGTCGAGGGTTGTACCATGAAATGTAATGGAGTAAGTTCTCTCCGTACCTAAATCATCAAGCATTTTCGGCAAACGGTCAATCCACTCTTGAAGCCGCTTACCTTTCAATGCTTCAAAATTCAGTGGATTGCGTTCGTTGGGAAGTTCTCCATTGTTTTCGTTGTCTGAATCAAAGCGAACTATTGTTTCGATGGTGTATGGATTGTATTTGATGAATATATTGCCGCTCATTTTCAAAACTCCCTTCATGCCTCAGCTATAATTTTTTCAAGACCAGCGATACCACAATGCGATAAAAGTGATTCAGGCAAAGCAAAATCATAATATTGCGAAAGGCGTAGACGTGGCTTTGCAAAATCCGCTTCATAGGCAGCATATTTATCCTCAAGCGTCATCTTTTTCGCAATTCTCCCCGCTTTTGCCGAGACCGGGTACACCACGGGATTAGCTATGCCCGTCTTTACTAAGCTGACACGAACGCGCTCAATTGCTTTGTTTATGTCGTCATCAAAGTCATCAAGCTTATTTACTGCAAATATTATTTTGGCGTGTTGGAATTTTGCGATATATTCAAAGTGCTTGTATTCGTCCGTTGAGCCATCTATTTGCGTTCCGTTTACCACACACATTATTGCATCGTATTCCCCTTTTGATATTTCTTCGCAAGTAATTTTGTGATGCTCAGGGAACTGTGCGGCGTTAATTCCGGGTGTGTCTATAAAGCAAAGAGGGGTTTGTGCAAAATTTTCAGAAAAAACAGAGCATTCGATGCCGTCTTGAAACGGCTTATTATATATTTTTTTCACTTCGTCAGTACACACTGCATTCTGAAACCGGCAAACATCCTTGCCTAAGAGTGCATTGATTAAAGAAGACTTTCCTGCACTGGTTGTGCCTGTCATCAAAATCCGTTTCAGTGGTTTCGCACAAAATTTCAAATTCAGATGCCAATACTCAACAAGTGTTTTCACGGAATCAAAAGCGGGATTGAAGGGCGCATCATTATACAAGATTTCTGTAAGCTGTTTGATTTTATTTTGATAAGATTTAGGCACAACATTTTGCAAGTAGTCGATTATCTTTTGTGCTTGATGCACATTGTTAAATGCGGTAATAAAAAGAATATCGCAGACCAATGCATAGCAAAGTGTTTTCGAGCGTAAGCCCTGCCGTCTAAAAAAAGGCCACCTGGATATAAACTTTCTGATCTTAGCGACTAAATCGTCATCGCTGAGTACAGGCGCAACAGCTTTTCCATTTGATCCATTTGAAAATCGGGAATGAAATTTACTCCATTTTTCTGTTACCGATTCATCGCCAAATCTCTCGGCTAGGGAAAACAATATATTCAAATAATCAGATATCGTATCGGGAGGTGCAGTAACAATCGGGTGGTTCACAAACGGAAATGAAATTAATTTTTGTACACTCAAAATTATCACGCACCTAATCATACAGGCTTATCTTCTTCTCTGCTTCTTCTCTCATTTCGTCAACAAACTCCGGCGGGCTTTGATAAGGGTTACACCCTTGCAAACGCATGGTAGCAAACACACAGGACACATATATGTCCAACTAAATGGAACTGGCGTATTATACACCGCAGGCTGTCAATAATCAAGAAAATTTGCCGAATTGCGCAGTGCAAACCCTAATATGCCGTTACTACTCATTGCCTGCTATCAGTCCGGCATCGAGAAGCCTGGCGCTGAATTGTTACAATATGCCGCTTCAGAAACATATTGTCAAGGTGTTTGAATTTTTGCAAAAAAATAAGCCGAGGCTTGATACCTTGGCTTATGCTTGCTTGATTCACTACTACTAGTCCCGATAACCACGAAACAATGGGAGTTTTAGGACAGGTCTAATAACTCCCCGTCTCAGGTGTAAATTAAATCTCCACGCTACCGCCCAAAAACCCAATGCTCCACATTTTCGCGGCGTATAAAATAATGCGATATGGAGGCTTCCATAATTTCGTAGAAAGCCCAGTGCCATCTGTGTACGTCACTATACAAAATTCTGGTACCCAAGTAAATGTCGATGTCATCTTCGTTGGGGATGCGGCCTGTATAGTGGTTTAGCAAGGTGACGGCTTGCGCTCTTGTAATAAGAGCATCAGGGTCAAATACGTAATCATCACCAAAGTACAAAAACCATCCTACATCAAAGCCGATACGTATGGCGTTTTCAGCCCAATGGCCTTGTATGCCTTGGACATCATGCCGTATACCGAAGCGTTCTAGGTTAAAAGCTCTGACAGCAAAAGAGGCAAATTCTGCATTTGTGATATATCTGTTGGGTCTAAACGTGCCGTCAGGAAACCCACTTAGCGCACCTATATTTGTAAAGTACGCAACGGCTGGGTAAAACCAATCGCCTTGGGAAACGTCTAAAAATCTGTTCCCTATACGGGCATAGCGGTGTGCGCCTTCTGTAAGGTTAAGGAAGGCCTCTACCATTTCGGCTCTTGTCATAGGGTGGTCGGGGCCAAAAGTGCCGTCCGGATAACCTCTTACATAGGCGCGATGGTGATGCACCCGTTCCGCAGGTGGTGTTTGCGGGGTTAGCGCTGGTGGAGCGGTGGTCGGTTCTTCTTCAGTAATTATAGGAAGAGGAGCCGGACGCTCACCACCTGCGGGGATTTGACGTAAAACCGGCGCTATAGGCTGTTGAGGTGTTTGTGGACTACCCATTATAAACGGAGGCCAAGCTGGATTGCCGCCGTTCCAGCCAGGATTTACTTCCCAGCCGGGGTTGGGGTTTACAACAATGGTGACTTCCATACCGTTTGGTATGTATATGTCTTCCAGTGTAGTTCCGGGTGGTATCGTTATAGTTGTGCTGGGGCTGCCACCGCCGGGTGGTTGGAATGTGACAGTTACCGAGCCTTGGGGTGGTGCTATAACTGTGATGGTACCGCCGGGTCGCAGGATTGGCGCTATAGTGGACGGAGTTTCGGGGCTGTTCATCGTAAATGTAGGGAAATAAGGGTTGTATGCAATCCAGTCCGGGCATATATTAAAGCCGACATCTGGTGTGACAACAACATTTACCACATAGTTTGGTGGTATGGTAATAGTTTGCGGCTGGTCGCCAGGGTTTACCGTAACTGTGATTATAGGGCCGCCACCGCCGGGTGGTTGGTATGTGACAGTTACCGAGCCGTTTGGTGGTGCTATAATCGTGACGGTATTGTCGCCACCGCTTGGGTTATACACCATAGAGGGAGGGGGTACTGTTGCCGGCCCGGTCACGTTATGAATTTCATAATACCAGTATCCGCCACCATTTACATTCCAGTTAGGGTTTTGGCCAGGGTCTACCTCGTAACCGGGTGTGGTGGGTCTAACAACAACATTAACATCACTGCCCTCTGGGACAGGTATAGTTTGTGTTATACCCGGTGGTATAATAATCGGAAGGCTGGGGACGCCGGCGCCGGGTGATGTGTACGTAAAGATTAATTCACCTTGTGGCGGTGCAGTAACGGTGATGTCGTGCATTATTTGTATCCAGAAAATCGTAACTGTAGTCGGTGCAGCTATATTAAAGTTAGTATAGGTTTCATAGGCCGGGAAAACTTCGTAGAAGTGTATATTCCAAGCCGTATCAACTCCACGCACTTCATTCCTTAGCCAGCCGGGTACATTTCCGAAATTCACCACTACCAAGTCGTTGTCTGGATGAAGTGTACCGCCTGGTGTTTGGTTTTGCACCAGCGAAGATATAGCAGATGGATAGTTTATGACCGTCAACAGGTGGTCAGTTAGGTTCAGGTTAGAAGAAGGCTCCCATAGTGCTATCACATGTTTAAGATTTTGTGGCATGTTAAAAGTCCATTGGTTATTAGGATAAGGGGGTGTTCCAGGCGCAGTAAGGTTATACCACCCGTGAAAAGTCATACCCGTTGGAGGCGTACCGGAATAAATAGTAACCGGATAGCCTTGGACATGTGCACCGCTTGGTGTTTGATTAGCCGGCATAACATTAGTTGGCCAGTTGCTAATCGTCAACGGATGAATTTGGTCAAAAGAAGGCATAACCACAATTTTGACGATTTGGTAAGCAGTAACCGTTTGTCCGGATACGGTTGAGTAAGTCCAAAGGTCTGTTGCGGTGGCGCGTAAACGCACCACAAAGGTTCCCCATTGTGTGGGTGTACCGCCAATAATCAAATTATCTTGAAGTGCATTGTAAGGAAGGTAATCACCGCCAGGCCCATCATACCGGGTTACATAGGCTGGCTGGGTTCTAAAATTCATCCCCGGGGGCAACCCTGTATGGACGCTTGCAGAAGGGTCTACTCTACATGTGAGTGAAGCCAAGTCTGCCGGGGTAAAATTGGTCAAAACCTGCCATGCAACCGGCTGTGCATAAAGGCCGGGTACGGTGGGGTAAGGGTGTATATTGTTATGAACATGCAATCCCAGTTCCAAAAAAAACTCTAATTCTTCATAAGCAGGGATAGGGACGTTTAGCGTTTTAGTGTAGAAAGGTTCGACTGCGATTCGGAAATTAGGGCGAACATCAGGCTTAAATATGTAACCTCTGGGATAAACAGAAGACGTTGCTGCAATACCCATATAAAACAACGTTGGAGTTATCGCTGTGGGAGTTGTGGGAATAGTGTCAAGTGCAGGTGGGGTGGTGGATGTGGGCATGTATTGGTATAAATGGCCTGGTACAAGTTCACCATTTTCAGTAACAGAGGCATGTACCGTCCCGGCAGTTGCACAAAATAAAAACACAAATGATAACAATAGTGCCATAAATCTCTTGTCAATCTTACTAAACATTCAATCAATTTCTCCTTACGAGTAAACCTGCCAGTACAAGGCAAATTTCACATTATATTATGCTCACGGATGTGAGTAGGTTTAGATGAAGAGCAACAAACATTATACATAAACTCCGCAGTTTGTCAAGAAGGATAACATAGCCATTTAACAGATAATTTTATATTGAACAAAGTCGCAAAAAAATGCCCAAAAGGGCTGATTTCTCTATACTTTCTGCTTTCTCATCTTTTCATTGCTGCAAAACTATCGAACATAGCCATTTACAGCTAATACGCCCATATGATATTCTTAGCAATGGTTAATATCAACTATACGGAAGAAGGCAAAATTATGAAGCAAATAGCTAGTTTATTTATTGTGCTTATTGTATCATTTGTATCAATGTATGCAGTACAAGTTGCTAATATTGAAAACACCTCAACATATATACCCGCACCACATTCTGTTGAAAGTTTTGAAGAATTACTAACCGTTTACCTTGAGCCTGTTTTTTTTGAAAACGAAAACGGCCCAACCATTGGCGTAACTACCCTTGGGGTATTACGTGTAGATGGTTTGTATTTTAGGGACAGCAACAACAACGGGCTACTTGACACCTTTGAAGACTGGCGTCTGCCCGTCAGCGTCCGCGCAGTAGATGCGGTTTCAAGGCTTACTTTGGAACAAAAAACTTCAGTAATTCACAATATCATACTGCTTGATTCCTTTGCAAATTCAATTGATGCTGTATATGACGAAGATGGTAACGTAATGCTTTCACAACTCATTCCTAGTATTGATGGAAACTGGGCAAGGACACGTACAATTGGTACACAAGGTATAACGGATTTTTATCCCGGTATGATTTATGACCTTGGGTTGCGTGGTTCGGTCGTTAGGGTAGAACGTCCGGCTAATGTAATGGCGTACCATAACAATGCCTTGCAACAGTTATCAGAATTTTCTTCGGTATCCAGAAACGAAGTAGCCATACCATTTTTTATTAACATGAACCCTGTACATAATACAAACAACCTAAGCCTGTCAGCAGATGCAAGGCCTACATTCGTAACACTTCCAAGGGAGATGGGACTTGCCGCCGCTGTGATGGGTGAGGTGGCAAGAGGTGGTGATTACAGCCTCATAGGTAATTTATCCGAAATTTCACGTAGAGGGTGGAACGCAGTTGGAATCCGCGCTATGTATGGCCCTCAGCTTGACGTTGTTACCGACCCGCGTTGGGTGCGTAATCTCGAGTCGTTTAGCGAAGACCCAGAGGTTGTTGCCAATATCGCCAGAGAAATGGTAATCGCTTACCAGCTTGGCACAGAGGGGGTACAACCGGGTGGTGTTGTAATAATGCCCAAGCATTTTCCCGGAGAAGGTGCCGCTGACCTTGGGTTTCGGTCTAATTTTGCAAGCGGTCAATGGCGCCTGTATCCCACGGCTGGCTCTTTAGAGCGGTACCAGCTTCCGCCTTTCCAGGCCGCCTTTGATGCTGGTGCATCGTCCGTTATGCCGGGCTACAGCCGTCCGACATCCGACGGCCGCAGTGTCCCACAAATTGTTAGTGGTGTAAAAATTGAAGTGGAAGAGATTAGTAGCGCCTATAATTACGCAGTTTTAACGACTTTGGCGCGTGATGTGATGGGCTTTAACGGGTTTGTTAATATGGATTCTAGGTCTGTCAGTAGCGTCGTACATGGAGTGTATGACCTTTCGTTGCCAGAAAGGCTTGCGGCTATTATTAACGCTGGCACAGATGTTTTTGGTGATAATTTTTCTGTGAAACTTTTGGATGCAAAAATTGAAGCGGTTGAAACAGGATTGTTACCCATAGAAAACCTTAACAGGGCAGTGACTAACCGTTTGACTGTTATGTTACAAATGGGACTTTTTGAAAATCCATATGTGTGTCCTGCAACGGCCCTAAAAATATCGGCAGAAACCACTACAGACCCGGCTATATTTGACGCACACTTACGTTCATTTGTCCTCATGAAGAATATTAACAACGCACTGCCGATTGTTGATACAAATGCTAAATTGTACGTAGGGCACTTTACTAGCTCAGGTTCTAACGAAAATTCTATAGAGTCTATGCGAAAACAGTTTGCCGCACGAGGGTTTACAATCGTTGAAGATTATAATGAAGCGGATTACGCATATCTGATGGTTATACCGGGATTACAAAGTACCAGGCATATGGGTGTAATTGACCTTGTAGACGGGCTTGAAATAGAAGAGCGTTATCTAAACAGCCAACAGTTAACGGGTTACATGACCGAGGCAACAACAGTCCGGGATATTGGCCGCATAAGAACTGTTTCTTATGCGGTGCGCGGTAACGGTGGTCAGGTCATCGCAAGCATTTCGATTACCAGCCCATGGATTCTTACCAATCTGGAACCATACGTTGATGCGTTAATTGGCATGTTTGGCGGCTGGTTTGACGCACAGCTTGATATCATAACCGGAAAATTTAACCCAACCGGAGTTTTGCCGCTGACTATGGTAGGTAGTAATGAGGTTATTGCAGTAAATTGGGTGGAAATTGACGGCGAAATGTTTGAAGTATCCGTATCGCCAGATGATGTGCCGGGGATTTTTAAGGACCAGTATATTGCCCCATACATTCTTGCAAATGCCCCGGGAGGAAGATTTGCATATATAGATTCCGAAGGTAATGTGTATGAAGCGTGGTTTGGTCTGAGTTTTCCGGAATAGAGGCAATCTAGTTTACGCCAGAGATGGAGGAATTTGCATGAGTGAAAAAAGCAATTGCTGCAACACGACGGATGATTGTTGCAGAGAATGTGCGGTCAAAACCGTTGGCTCGTCGCTATCGCTTAGCGATGTTCTTGGCGCATGGAAAGTCCGCTGGGGCATAGGGCGCATGGATTATTCGGTCGCACCCGGATTATATGCCCTAGGCGAGCCGGACAATAGTTCTCCCGTATTTGTCAGTGCAAACTATAAGCTCACGTTTGATACGCTGCGAAAAAATCTTGATGGCCTCAATTGTTGGCTGCTGATACTCGACACAAACGGCATTAATGTGTGGTGCGCAGCAGGGAAGGGCACGTTCGGAACAGATGAGTTGATACACCGCATCGAAGCATCAGAACTGTCCAAATTTGTGTCGCATAAAAAATTGGTGTTGCCGCAGCTTGGCGCACCTGGAATCAGCGCGCATGAAGTGAAGCGGCATTCAGGATTTGATGTAAATTATGGCCCGGTTCGGGCAAGCGACATAAAAGAGTATGTAAATGCAGGATATAAGACGACGAAAGAGATGCGGACGGTGCAGTTTAGTTTGTGGGATAGGCTCGTATTAACGCCTATGGAGCTAATCCCGGCATTGAAATGTTCGCTGCCCATCTTCGGTGTAATGCTAATTGCGAATCAGTTTGCCGCAACGCCATTTGACAAAACGGATATTGTCGCCCATGCCGGAGCTGTCGCTGCAGGCACTGTTCTTACGCCCGCTTTGCTGCCATACATCCCCGGTAAAGCATTTTCAATAAAAGGTTGGCTTTTGGGTTTAGGCTGCACTGCAAGCATCCTCGGTCTGTCTGGAAAACTGAAAAAAGAGAGCAGGCTGCTCTCCGCAGGTTATTTGCTTCTGTTTCCGGCCATATCAGCTTTTCTCGCTATGAACTTCACGGGTGCGTCTACTTACACATCTCCGTCGGGTGTTAAAAGGGAAGTGGAAAGGGCTTTGCCGCTTATCGTCGCCGCAGGTGCGGCAGGTGCAGCATTGACACTCGGCGCTCATTTATTCAGGAGGGGGAGGGCGGCAAGATGAAGCATAGATACCTAAATGGCGTAACCACACTGGAATACAACATTGATAAATGCGTGGGGTGCGGCAAATGCACAGAAGTTTGCCCTCACGGTGTATTTGAAATGGCTCTTGGGGCAAAAGCGAGCGTTTTCCAAAGAGATTCCTGCATGGAATGCGGAGCCTGTGCATTGAACTGCCCCACAGGGTCGATAGAGGTCGATGCGGGGGTGGGGTGCGCAGCGGCGATAACTTTGGGGTGGCTCAGAGGTAAAGAGCCGTCCTGCGGGTGCGGCGGCAGCGAATGCTGCTGATAATTGGAGCTATGAGAGAGGTGGATTTTAATGACGAAGGACCAACATAGGTGGAGCGAAGAAATAGGCGGAATTGAGTTCATTTTTACTGACAGGGGAAGTTATGGGAGAGTGGTTTGGCAGCATAGAAAAGAACTCCTGTTAAAAGCCGGTGCACGGCTAACGCCTGACCCCCAGCTGAACAAGGATGGCTCCCTCAATTATTCAGCGAGATTTGCCAAAGCGCTTCGCACTGACCATGCAGAAAAGATTGTTGATGGAGTTACTCGGCAGGACATCATTTTTCCATCGCCTAATGAGCTCGGCATCTTTCTGCGCTTTGGCGGTGATAATACTTGGGTCAGTTTGAAAGACCAGAACGGTAAATCCCTGCACGAATGGAGCAAATATTAGGCCCATTTTTTTATTTGACATTTGCCCGGCGGCTTTCCGCAACCAGAATTGCCCCCGCTCCAGGCGCTTTTCTGTGATAAAAATTTCGTTTTCGAAGCACCCTCCGCCCCTTGCCACAACAAGCTTTCCACAAGTTGTTGTGGCAATTGTTTCACGTGAAACAATATCTATGGCGAAACTGCGCCCACTCTGCACTCCGGGGCTTGGAGCATTCCTAGGAGGTGCGAGGCCGATGCTGTCGCAGATAGGCTAATCCCTAAGACCTTTTCGGGCATATGCAATCACAAACAAGACGGTAAGCACGGCAATGTTGATCCATATTACTGAAAGGGGATATGCAATCCCTGCGGAGAAGTCGTTTACAACCACATTAATCTGCTGTGTGTAGAAAATGCCGACTACGCTTTCCACTCGCTCGTTAAACTGCGCCACCATTGGGCCAAACCCCAAGACCACGGCAACAGGCATGCTCAAGCCCGTAGCGGCCTGTTGGTTCTTTGCATATATCCCGATGGTCGCCCCAAGGATTATAGATGCCACAGCGCCAGATATCATAACCGCCATAAAAGCCACAAACTCACCTTGGCCGAACCCGCCGATGTAGCCAAAAGCAAACGAGGAAATTACGCTGGCAGTTAAGATTACTCCGCCAATTCCCAGTAAGTACGCCAAGGGCTTGACGCCGGCTATCACCAAAAAGCGCAAACTTTTCTTTTCCCTGTCCTCTGCGATGACGGTACACGCCGACTGTATCAATGCCATCCCCACAAAAATGCTCGCCATCATTGTGGTAAACATAGTGTCGGAAATATCGTCGTTGCCACGCGCTACAAAATGTGTCATGCCAAATGCCACAACCGGAAAGAGTACGAACATTATCAGTACCGAAAAATTCTTAGTCATATCTTTCGCTTGCTTAATAAAAATTGCTTTTACGCCCCTCATGATAAACCCTCCCCAGTCATTTTAATAAATACCGCTTCTAAGTCCGGCACCGTTTTAATTGCACCATGCCGCTGGCAAATTTCCGCTGGCACACCTTGCTCCACAATTCTGCCTTTGTGCAAAAGCAGCACATGGTCGCATAGTTTGACCGCTTCATCCATGTTATGGGTTGTCAAAAATATGGTTGTGCCTCGCTTTTGCAAACCTTGGATAAGTTGATGAATCCCTTGTGCTGTCGAGGGGTCAAGGCCGCTTGTTGGCTCATCGAGAAACAGCACCTTAGGGTTATGCAAAATCGCTCGGGCGAGCGCAAGCCGCTGGCGCATGCCTTTTGAAAGTTGGCCGACCGCCTTTTTTGCGGAGCTGCCCAGCCCAACTCTTTCAAGCGCCTCGCTCGATTTTTTGTGCGAAATCCCATATATGTCAGCAAAAACGTTGAGATTATCGAGGCAGTTGAGCCTGTCGTACAGCCCGTCTTCATCTAGCATAAGCCCTGTTTCATGCAGACTTACGCTAATCCTATGGCTGCCGTTGTCTGGGCTTAACTGGTTGGTCAAAATGTTTATTATTGTGGTTTTGCCTGCGCCGGAACGTCCCAAAAGCCCAAATATTTCTCCTTGCTTAGCTTCAAAGGACACGTTTGAAAGTACAGTTTGTGCACCAAAGGATTTTACAATGTTGTTCATTTTAATCATCTTTACTTCCCTCCCGTTTTAATTTATGATTAGACAGAGCCTTGTTGTAGCGCTTGTCCTCTATCTTTGTTTTTGCAATCATGCCTAGCGACCCAAGCCCAAAACCTCCTACGAAGAACCCTAAAAATGCAGCCCACGCTTCCCACATGTTGAGAGGGAACCACCGGAATACAATTGCAAAAATAATGCAAGATACAACCCCAAGAAATAAGAGCGACACCATGCGCCATAGCAGCATCACTTTTCTGAAGAGCAAATCCGATGTCAGAAGTGTGTTCAAAACACCAAGGGCGAGGGACAGTGCAAAAATTTGCGCTATGCTCTGAAATGACAGCCCCGCACTGCCTAACCGGAATATTCCGCCAAACTCGATTTGCGAATCCCCAAGCATCCATCCTGTGGCGCTTATCGCCAATATCGAAAGTGCAAACGAAGTTATTGTGTTTTGATAAATTAAATTGACTATTCTCTTTTTTTCCTCCATTATCATCACGCCCTTCCTAATTTATTTTTGATAAACTCGGCATATTGCCTTGATACTATCAATTTCTCGTTATTTTCCATGACTACGACAATCTTTCCGTCAAGGTCTGATTTTAATGACTTTATTTTGTTGAAATTTATGATGCTGGACTTTCCAGCTCGGAAGAAGTCGCTTGTGGATAGGTTTTCCTCTAACTCATAAAGCCGCAGGCTTGTTTCGTATACAGCCGATTCCGTGTATAAGAACGTCTTTTTGTCCACGGTGTCTATATATAGGATTTTGCTTGTGCTCAGTATGTGCGTCTGCCCGTCCTTTGTGCCTGTCAGCTTGAAATCCAGAGCACGAAGGCTGGCGATAACTTTTTCGAGTTCCTCACTCATGACGGCGCAGTTTATTGTAATTTCTGTTTCCGCATAATTTTTATCTATATTTATGTTTATTTTCACGAATTCACCTCCCCGGGGCAAAGTAGGTTGCAAACAGAGCTTGCGGACAGCCAGTAGGCAATGCCTGTTTAAGATAGTATATACCTAACGCTTCACTTGCAAGCGATTTTTCCTAAGATACAAAAAAATGCCCCTAAGTTACGCTTAAGGGCCGCTAAGCACGCTGCCTGGCTGCTGCTGCGGCCAGAAGGATTAGCTACTACAAAGAAAAGCACGCTTCATGCTTTTCAGTGCGAAAGGACGAGTCATAAATATGGAATTACAAAAAATAGAGGGAGACTTTTGTGTGTGCAAGATAGAAAGCATAGCGCAAATAGACTTCACAAGGGAACTGCTGTTTGTTGCAAAAGCCCCTGATGAAATTTCCTTAGTTTGCGAATCTGCGCATGTGCCTTCAAATGCCGTGGAAATTGAAAAGGGCTGGAAGGCATTGAGAATATCAGGAACATTAGATTTCGGGTTAGTTGGGGTAGTGGCAAAGATTTCAAGCATCTTAGCTGATGCGCAAATCAGCATATTCGTCGTATCAACATACAACACAGACTACATCCTTATGAAAGAAGAACGCCTCTGCAAAGGACTTCAAACCCTTATTAATAATGGCTATGTCGTAAACGAAGTATAATTGCTCACATTTGAGGCGTTTCTCTGCAACTAGTGCCTCGTTCCCGAAGCACTAGAAACCCCTTGCGAAGCAAGCTTTCCACAAGTTGTTGTAGCAATTGTTTCACGTGAAACAATATATATGGAGTACGTATCTCATGGCTCATTTTGGATAAGAAATCGCTTTTGGCTTTTGATGCGGCTTCGGCATGAAGTTGAGACTGTATAACCCATAGTGTTAAATAAATTTAATAACTGCCATTCTATGTCGTAGCTCTCATCCGTAAGCCCTCGACGGGCGTGGTTTGTAGCCGCATCAAGCATCCACCAAGTATAAAGTACCCACCGTTTCAAAAATGCCGAAGGTCATGTTGGCATTGCCCTTCAGCCGTTCTTCAAGCAGCGCATTCATTTGGTTGGTTATCTGAGCGGCCCTAACTAACGTAACAGCCCCGGTCGCCAAGATTACCACTATAATCAGTACCAGCACAATCCGCGATTTTACCGTGAGGTTGTTAATTAGTTTTTTTATCATCATCTTTTAACCTCCGTTGCTATGCGCTCAAATTCATGGTGAACTTTTTGAAATACATCCGTTAAAACGGGGTCGAAATGCCCTCCGCGTCCTTCTATGATTATTTTCATTGCTTTTTCGTGGGCAAAAGCATCTTTGTATGGACGCGGTTCCACAAGGGCATCATACACATCGCCAATGGCCATCATCCTGCCGAGCAGGGGGATGTTTTCCCCTGCAAATTTGTGAGGGTAGCCGCTACCGTCCCATTTTTCGTGGTGGGATATGGCAAAAATTCTGGCATACTCTAAAAAATCGCTGTCCATTGTCTTTTCTTTAAGCCGCTCTATTACCTCACCGCCAAATAGGGTATGGTTTTTGATAGTTTCAAATTCTTCTGCCGTAAGTTTGCCGGGTTTGTTAAGAATGGCATCACTTACGGCAATTTTGCCCACATCATGAAGTTGGCAAGATTGAAGCACAAGCTCTTCGTCAAGCCTATTCACTTCTTCGGCATATACTCCCTGACTACGCATGACATCCAATAACGCTTTCATATACCTTTGTGTGCGTACAATGTGCCCACCTGTAATTTCATCCCTGTATTCCACCAACTCTGCCATAGTTGAAATGATGGCGTTTTTAAGCTCTACAACCATTTCTGTTTTTTCGTCTACCAATTGTTCCAGATTATTATTAAGGAACAGCAATTCGCGCTTTTGGGTGACGAGTTCGCGCTTTTGCGCTTCAACTAAAAGGTGAACCTCCAACCGCTTTAGAAGCAAAGGGGCAGAAAATGGTTTTGTGATATAGTCTATAGCCCCCAAGGTCAGACCTTTTAGCTCCATGGCTTCATCTGTTAGGGCGGTCAGAAAAATAACAGGAATGTTAGCTGTTTTATCGTCGGCTTTAAGCCGCTGTATTGCCTCATGACCGTCCATTTCTGGCATGTTCACATCCAGTAAAATTAAATCCGGGTGCAAATTTTCCAGCATTTCAAGCATATCCGCACCTGAATCCAAGGTAAACACATTATATACGCCGGATAATGCCTTTTTTCCGATTGTCAGGTTCGTCATATCATCGTCAACTAAAAATACCGTTTTGCGTTTTTTGTCCATGAAGCTGCCCTCCGATTTTCTTTCTGCCACTATAAAAAACCAATATTTGGGAAATACTATTTATGAGATTTGCAAGCGGGGTCAGTACATGCCTTCTCATTACGATGGAACTAATAAGCATATATAAAATAAGCGCAAAAACCAAAATTGCCACAAAATAAAACATATCCCTTACACTAAATAACTGTAGCGATTATGGTAATCGTAACTAGTATTAACGCCATAATAGTAAAATTTATGGAAAAAACACGCAGTGCAATTCTGCTACGGCATGAACGCTTTGGCACCATCGTTATTATCGCTCCCTAGCAAATTTTAATTTTTCTATTTAATCATAACATCCTCAATATATTAAAAAGCTTCGGTTAGTGAATTTTAACCGAAGCCTGTCTTGACCGAAGTCTTGACTGATTGCGATAAAACGAATATAATTAAATTAGTCGACAAAATTACGGAGGGAGGTGGGCGATACACAATGAATAAAGCACTGTATGCAAGCATGAAACGATATATCACCTTTTCTGCCCTGCTCTTAATAATAGTGACGGTCTCTTGGCTGTGGGCTAACCTCCCGGAGGAACATGTTATTCGTGTTTACAGCAACAACGCAACTTGGGATTTACGCGATTTCAATTTTGAAAGTGCTAACCCAGGCATTCTTGGCCGGGTGGAATTTATACCGATTTCTTTCCTTTCGCCGGATGAATTTGCCGAACGAACGGATGAAATATCCCTGAGATACCCCACAATCAGAGGCGCTGGGGGAACGGTACGTTTACGGTTTTTGCTTCCAGGTGATGCGTACTATGTATTCACACGCACCAGCTCCGGATATTCGGACAGCATTTTTGTTAATGGTGAATGGCTTCGTGACTTGGGCAACCCGGGGGGAAATGATAGAGAAACTCGCTTTGCACCACGCATCACTTTTGCGGTGCGGCCTGTAAACGGTGTTGTTGAAATCGTGCATCAGCAATCCAATTTCACCTATGTTATACACGGTGTTTATAGGGGTGGCGGATTGGATATGTATAATTACAATATGCGGATTCGGCAAACAGAGTATACAACCAATATAATGCTTGGAATTCTGCTTGCTTTGACGATAATTTCGCTGTTATTGTATCTGCTTTTATATCAACACGCACCTGCGTTACTGTTTGCACTGTTTTGCTTTTTATGGTTTTTGGCTATAGGAGCCAGAGGCGTAATCGTGTTTACAACGACATTCCCTTGGCTTGATGAACCAATACGATTTCGCTTTTGGTCAACCATCATTACTTCAACCAGCGTTATGATATACGCAATAATTCATTCTATGTTCCCGCAGGCATATAACAAATATGCTTTCCGCTTTATATTTGGCATGGGACTGGCATGGACGATTTATCTTTTATTTGCCGATATGGAAGCGGTAATGAATCATGGGACTTCGGTAGGTTTGGCGATTACGGGCATCGCTGTTTTTTATTCAGCATTCGCTACGCTTAGAAAAATGCACCTGTCAAACCCTCATCAGTTTATGTTGGTTGTGGGCACAATTATCCTAGGCTATACAGCACTTAGGGAAGCCTTTTTCGATTTTAACAACAATGTACCTTGGTTCAATTTTATGCTTCCGCCTTTTGAAGGTACAAACTTTACCCGCATTGGCGCAATAACATTATTGCTGTGTTTGGCTTCTGCCGTGTTTATGGCAATTATGGAGGAAATGAAAAAATCAAAAGAAGCCGAGCAACACTTGGCCGTCGAAAATGCTGCCCTTGAAAGCCTATCCCGCATGAAAACAGAATTTATGGCAAATTTGAGCCATGAAATTAAAACACCGCTGACGGTGGTTTTGAATGATATACAGCGAATAGGCAGGGAATCTCGCAAACAAGGCTTAGAAAGTGAAAAAATCAACGAATCTATCAGCCGAGCGAAAGATGAAATTATGCGCATGGCTCGCCTTACTGAGAGTGCAATCAAAATGGCAGCATTGCAGGAGAATCGTGAAAAGGCAGCTGCGCTTGACCCAACCTCTCTTTTTATAACGGCTGCGGAAGGATACTTCGGTATTATCGAAAAGCAGAATAATGCGCTAATCATTAACGCAGAAGAAAATTTGCCCCATATATATGGCAATGCCGACCAACTAATCGGAGTGCTGTTAAATTTATTGGCCAACTCTAATAAGCACACATCCAAGGGAGAACTCATAGTAAGTATAGAAGCGAAAGAACAGTTTGTATTCGTCACAGTCAAAGACAACGGCATGGGCATCCCAACTGATATACTACCCCATGTTTTTGAGCGGGGTGTATCCGGTTCGGGCAGCACAGGTATGGGGCTGGCGATATGCAAAAATACCGTAGAATCCCACGGCGGGACGATTCGGGTTAATAGCGAAATAGACAAAGGCACAGAGGTTGTATTCACGATACCGATAACCGATATTTTATAGGGAAAGGTTGGTTGAGGCTGATGTTTAATATTCTACTTGTTGAGGACAATGAGACTATACAAAAACTCAACAAAGAGATGCTGGAAGAAGAAAGCGGCTACAAGGTTCGTACTGCCATGAATCTTGCCGAGGCGCGGGAAAGTATTAAGCAGTCTACGCCCAACCTTATTGTCCTTGACATTATGCTGCCGGACGGAAGCGGGCTGGACTTTCTAAAGGAACTTAGGCAAACGGGGGCGGATGTTCCCATTCTACTGCTAACAGCACTTTCAGAATCCAGCGATGAGGTAAAGGGCATAAGAGAGGGCGGCGATGATTATGTGGCAAAGCCTTATGACAGCGAGGTTCTTCTTGTGCGCATTGAAAAATTACTAAATCAGAAGCAAAGAGCAGACGAACGGGTTAAGGATGCGGTTGCGCAAACGAAAACCGCCGCCGATGTTGCGGAGTATGGTAAACTAACTGTCAACAACATAACACAACGGGCAAAACTGAACGGTGAAGATGCTAACTTCACCCCCAAGGAGTTTTCCGTATTGGCTTACTTCCTAAAGAACATGGACAAGAAAATAACCCCAGTGGAAATATATGAGGGCGTATGGGGGCAAGATTCAATTAATAATGCAGGGGCAATTAAGGTGCACATCAGCGGCATCCGCAAAAAGCTGAAAATGGAGGATGAAACTTCTGTGGTGATAGAGACGGTGGAACGGAAATATTATATATGCCGCTTCCCTCATAACGAAGGCTAGCTCCTATATTACAATAAAACATAAAAATAATCCAAGGCTTCGGTTAAGATTTGCTAACCCAAGCCTTTTAATATATTAAAGTGAAAGATATAAAAAACGGTGGGTTAATCACTCCACTCTTATTGCTGATGGTGGCTTGCTTTGTGGTGCTTGTCACTGTTGCTGGGGTTATATCATACGGCACGGTGCTAAACCAGAGCATGAATACCCTCCAGCAGCAAAATTCATCGCTCAGCTATAGGATTGACGGATGGGTTGACGGGAAAATGACCTTGGTGGAGCAAGTCGCCATGATTATGGGCAACCCGGGTGTCAGCTCGGACGTAGCGCACACTCATCTTGCCTCTACGCTCCGCGCCCACGACAGCCTCACTGAGGTTTACGCAGGCTTCGCCGACGGAACAGGACTCTTCGGCGGCGGTTTTATTCCGCCGGACTGGTGGATTGCGTACGAACGCCCGTGGTATGTGCTTGCGGCGCAAAATCCCGGACGGCCAATGCTAACAGCGCCTTTTGTCGATGCCGGTACGGGCAACCTTGCCCTTGCCGCCGTGCGCACAATTAATGACTTAAACGCTGACGCAGGCGTTGCGTCGATTGATATACCGCTGACCACCGTGGCGGACTTTATCGATGAAGCGAACATCGGAACACACGCTTTCTCGTTTTTGCTTAACGCAGACGGTTATATCCTAATGCACCGCGACCCGGATTTCGGACCCGATTCTGAAGGTGTCTTCCGCAGCATCCGCGCCGCTTCCGGCGGGCGGTTCGCAGACATGTTCGATGCGGTTTTGCGTGATGGGTATCACATCGGCGGCGGGTTCGTCCATATTGGCAGCCAGCTTGAAACCTCCGGTTGGTACGTTGTCACCCAAGTACCGCTTTCGTACGCAATCGGGCAGGTTTTCTTCAACGTCGGAAGTATTGCTGTTGCGCTTATCGCTGCGTCGATTGTTTTTACGCTGTATGTATCCCGGCGGCTTAAATATCACTTAACCCGCATGGCGAGGGCGTTTGGAGGACTCGGCAAAACAGGCAGTCTTGAATTTGAGGCGGATGTAATGGCATCGGCAATGAACTGCAGCACATGGCGAAATGAAATCGGAGACAGCGCGCGCGGTTTTGGCGGAATTGTTCAGCACCTGAGCACAGTTGAGCAGAATTTGTCGCATATGGCGGACGGCGATTTTTCGATTGAGATAACGCCACTGTCAGAGAAAGACCACATCAGCATTTCGATGCTGAAGATGAGGGATAACCTGAATGCGATGTTCGGCGAGATACAAACAACCACGGCACAAGTCGCCACCGGGTCGAAGCAGATTGCGGACGGTGCTCAAGTCCTTGCGCAAGGCAGTACCGAGCAGGCGGCGGCGGTTAAAGAGCTATTTGACGCAATGAGCGGCATTGACAAGATGGTAAACGAGGACAAGATCAGCACTGGGCGCGCAATATCAAACGCCGATATAATCATGAAAAACGTGGAAGTCAGCGGTGAGCAGATGACCGGCATGATTGCTGCCGTGCGCGAGATTGAACAGGCATCGCAGAGTATAAGCAAGGTCATCAAGGTCATCGACGATATTGCGTTCCAGACGAACATCCTCGCTCTCAACGCCGCAGTTGAAGCTGCGCGCGCCGGTCAGCACGGTAAAGGCTTTGCCGTTGTGGCTGAGGAGGTTCGCAGCCTTGCGGCGAAGAGTGCGGAAGCCGCAAAAGATACCAACGAGCTTATCTCCAACACTATCGAAAAGGCGGAACTTGGCGCAAAAATCGCCGGAGAAACCGCTGCAAGTCTTGAGGCAATTACGTCAAACCTCGGCGAAAACAAGCAAATCATCCACGAAATCGGCAGCTCTGTGGATGGTCAGCTTGCTGTGTTCAAGGGCATAAACGCCGGCATAGAGCAAGTGTCCCACGTCGTTTCACAAAACTCTGCGACGGCACAAGAATCGGCCGCCGCATCGCAGGAGATGAGCGGACAGTCGATAATGTTGGAGCAATTGATTTCGCAGTTCAAGCTAAAAGATTCCGACGGATTGGGAAACCGCATATCCGCACCGCCAGCGATTGGTTTGCCTGCGCATGAGAAAGGTGCGCCCAACGATACGCACAGGAAATAATAAGGGCTTGCCAAGGCAATTTTTTGGATACCTCCCTGTGACCGGGTTACAGCTCCAGTTTTCCGCCTGTTCCCGGCTCTGCTGGCAAGCCGTATTCTTGCTTTAGCATTGCAGCGAGCCGCTTAAGCTCCTGCTCCCACTGGTTTCGACCGGTTGGCTCATAGGCTTCCATCGGGTATTTTATCATCAGCGATTCGTACTTCTCTGTCCCTAACTTCCGAAACGGCAGCAGCTGCCATGAGATTATTTCACTTCGCAACTCGTCTTTAATAAACTGCCCGATTGCACGGATTTCTTGCTCTCCTCCATTATACCCGGGCACGATGGGGGTGCGGAGCACGAGCTTTTTCCCAAGCCCCACCGTTTTTTTGAGATTGCCGAGCACAAGCTCATTGCCAACGCCCGTGCACTTTTTGTGGGCTTCGCTGTCCATGTGCTTAATGTCTGCAATCACAAGGTCGGCGTACCTGAAAACGGCCTCCATATGCTCAGCCGGGCAATGGAGTGCCGTCTCGATGCAGGTGTTTATCCCTGTTTCTTTGCAGGCCTTGAGCAGCATTTCGGCAAATTCCCATTGTGCCATGACCTCGCCGCCGCTCAACGTGACCCCGCCGCCGCTCTTGTCATAAAAATTGCGGTCGCCTTCGACTGCTTTCATAAGCGCAGGGAGGGTCAGTTGCTTCCCCCAGAGCTTTATCGCCCTGGGGGGGCAGGCTTCTGCGCATTTTAAGCAACTTTTGCACTCTTCCGCCATTTTAAGCCTCGCAAGCGTTCCGCTTTCGTCAAATTCAATCGGTGCGCCTTTCATGGGGCAAACTTTTGCGCAGTATCCACATTTGTGCTTTGTCAGGCACCTTGCCGGATATATTCCCAGCCTCTGGTATGGCTTGATTGTTTCCGGGTTTGAGCACCATATACAGTTCATCGTGCATCCGGAAAAAAAGATTGCCGTCCTTATCCCGGGCCCATCGTGTATTGTGTAGTGTTGGATGTTGCTGACAAGCGCACAAGGCTCGCCGCACAGTGTCTTATGAAGCATTTGCCGTCCTTTCTCCGCTACCACCCCTAGACCGCCTTTATCCGACATTTCAACGCCTCATTTGTATGTTCCGGCGCTTTTGCCTTGTCGGGCTGCCCGGCTTTTGCTAAACTAAATGCAGCTCGATACTGCGGCTATATAAAAACAGTATCGGCAATAACATGTATTCTGGGAGGTGCTTCTTATGAAGTTTAAAGCTAAGGTTGATTGGTGGATTCATTTAACATTTGCCGTTTTAGTAGCAGTAAACATTTGGGCTTTGGTCAACATTGTAAACTGGGGTGTCACCGGCATCATACTTGCTGCGACCTTCACCCCGATCAATGTGTTTACCTTGCCTATTTGGCTCAACTCGTATTATCTAGTGGAGAGGGGAGAGCTGATTGTGCGCAGCGGTTTTTTAACTATGGGAAGGATTGAGGTCGGACAAATCACTAGCATCGGCAGAACCTGGAACCCCATAAGCTCCCCGGCGCTGTCGCTCGACCGAACAGAAGTCCGTTACAAGTATAAGAGCGGGAATTATCACGACACGCTTTTAATTGCGCCTAAGGATAGGGATGGTTTTATCGCACATCTCAAAAGCATAAACGAAAGTATTGAAGTCGCCGAAGGCAGGACGCCCGTATCAAAGGGAACCAAAATGCTCTTAATCGTTGTCGGGGGCATTTCGGCGATAACGCTCCTTGGGGTTGGCGTGATGTTCCTTGTCGGGGAGGCCGAGCCGGCAGTCACCATCCACAGCGACCACATACAGATTCGCTCCATGTATGGGACAAGCGTCCCCTTCGGCAACATCACCGAAATCACATTGATTGACCAAAGCATGAGGGAAATCGGCGCAGGGCGCAGGACTAATGGCTATGCTGCAGCCGCTTGGAAGGGCCATTTCTCGGTGGGATTGCTGTTTGTCCGGCCGGATTCAAGCCCTACCATCCGAATCGAGCGAAGCTTAGGGAGCGCTATTTTCATAAGCTTCAGGGATAACGCTAGGACGGTGGATGTATATGGGGAATTGACTTTGGCGTTGTCTGCACCATAAGCAGGGCAGTCTTTATTCAAGCAATAATAGCACAAGAGGGTATGGTTCGGCAAGGTGTACCATACCCCCTTGGCATCTTAAAAATTGAGCTTTTCAGCTCTTTCCCATTATGGTATATTGGTATGGGAATGTGCCGATCGGCAGTGGCAGCTGCCGATTGTCTCCCACATCGTGACGTGAGCTCAGTGGGCAAAAAACTTGCGCCGCAGTCACATTTGTGGTATATTCACTCAAAAAAAGTTGCATGTTGTGTTAAGAGGGAAGTATGGGCAAGCATAGTGCAGACAAAATATATGAAGCATCCAAAATCCCCTTCCGGCAATCTGTGCGGGAAGCCGGAGGTGTTGAGCAACCAGTCTTAGCGAAACCGCTGCCCACCATATCCCCAACTAGCGATGTTTATTATGAAATCGAATATGACTCCTGCCCAATCCCGGGCGTTGGCAAATTCGTACCAAAGCCGCAAAAAATCGCAGAGCCTGAGAAAGATGAAATCCGCGACTTATTTTTGAAGATGAGGGAAATTTCCAGGACTCATCAGTCCCCAAGCTCATATGTAAAGTTTTTTGGCAGAAACTCCTCTCGCGACAACAGCTATGTCTTTTATAGGCAGGGCATGTTTATGAAGGATTTTACCGACGACTATACAGGCAACGCCCCATTCTCACATTATTTCCCATATTATCAGATTATGGGGTACGAGCAGCTCAGGACGTACTTTACTTGGCGCACGCAGATCCGGGAGGGCATAATATCCGAAACGCCTTTATCCTACGCATTTTTGTACATTTACGAATTGTTGAGCAACATCGGGGTAAGCGGCCCTCAGGACGGACTTGACCGGCTGATGGCTTTTTGGAGAGCTTTTGGCGCTCACACCAAAATCATCGATAGGTACATGATTCGATGGCTGAAGGATTATCATATCTATTACCAGCTCCCAAGGTCATTTCAGGAATTCATCGCAGAAAACAGCCTCGCCGCACATTATCCAAGCATAGCGGCACCGGATGATATTTTCAACTTATTCTGCGTTATTTCAAAATACGATATCAAGAGGTCTGCTTTCTTTGCCGATGGCAACGCAACGCTCATTGAGGATTGTTTTGTCTATGTTATAAGCAGACTCAAGCAAATCTGCACAGACCGAAGTATCGACTTTGATAGATCCATATTTCAACCGCCAATAAAGAGGCTAGCATGGACACCATTCAGGGATGCGCTATTTTATCAGTGGGCGCCTCAAGCGGATAGGCGGATTGTGCTATCGACCACTGAAATCTACATATGCGAACAAGGCAAATGGACATATAGCACTGCAATCACAACCGATGGCGGGAGACTGCTGGTCGGCTATATTATGAAGCAAATGGAGTCTGTCCTTAGACAAGTCACCCAGCATAAATTCAAGCTCTCTGCCAGCATAAGCAACGCCTCCAGCCCCATTGTCGAGGAGTTGCGCATCTCAGGGAAGCCACTTGAAAGTATAGTGAGCGACGCAACTCTTGAATTTTATAGGGAGGCGACAAAAACAATCGTCAAGGTGGATTTGAGCGCATTGTCATTAATCAGGAAGGAAGCCCTTGCCACACAGGAGAAATTGATTGTGCCGGAACAGGGTGTTCAGCCTGTTGGCGCAAAATCACGCACTCCCCACCTGACGGACTTGCAAAATTTGCCACAAGCGGCACTGCAGGATATATTGCCATCCGAACCTGAGCCTAGGCCTAGGCCGACGCCAACATTCGATTCTGCTGCTCCAGCCGCCTCGGAAGACGCCGAAAGCGTCAAAAGCATTTTTACGGAATCTGAGCTAGGGGCTTTGTGCGCAGCGCTGCGCGGCGAGCCGGATATACAGGCGTTCGCCGACGGGTGCGGCGTCATGCCTGAGGTTTTGGTTGATGGGATTAACGTGAAAGCGATGGATTATATCGGCGATAACCTGCTTGATGAGGATTTCGTTTTGTACGATGATTATAAGGAATTGGTAAGGGGTTGGGTATTATGAAGGAATGGTCGCTAATATGAGCACAGCAAGCAGAGTGCCGGGCCGCATTGCAAATATTCTGGTGAATGCCTTGAAGGGCGGCGTCGTGCCTCGTGTGGGGCTTGAATATATAACGGTTGGCAGGGCACAGGAGATTTCCGCTATTTTGCACGATATCGAGATGATTGAGGCAGGCGGCGCCACATTCCGCTTCATCGTCGGCAAGTATGGAAGTGGAAAGAGCTTCTTGCTCCAGACCCTTCGCAACTACGCCACGGCAAAGGGTTTTGCGGTAGTGGATGCAGACCTCTCGCCCGAACGCCGCTTTGCGGGCACAAAGGGGCAGGGGCTTGCCACTTATAAGGAATTAATCAAAAACCTTTCCACAAAATCAAAGCCTGACGGCGGCGCTCTTGCGCTTATTTTAGAAAAATGGATTTCCGGCATTCAGGCGGAGGTCAAAATAGAAACAGGAGCGGATGGCGAAGAGTTTGACAAGTTGGTTGAGGCACGGATATTTGCGGTCGCAAGCTCGCTTGAGGGAATGGTCAATGGTTTTGAATTCGCCAAGGCTGTCGCCGCCTATTGGAGCGCATATCGGCAGGACAATGCGGCGCTAAAGTCCAATGTGCTAAAGTGGTTCAGGGGTGAGTATGCCTCTCGCAAAGAGGCAAAATCCGATTTAGGCATCAATTTCATAGTCACGGACGAGACCTGGTATGATTTTTTGAAAATATTCGCTGCTTTTCTGGTTGGCGCCGGATATAAAGGCTTGCTAGTCGTCATTGATGAATTGGTCAATATATTTAAGATTTCGAACTCCATCACAAGGTCGAACAATTACGAAAAAATCCTCACGATGTATAACGACGTGCTCCAGGGCAAGGCTAGCCACGTTGGTTTTCTCATGGGCGCCACGCCGCAGTGCGTCGAAGATAAATACAAGGGCTTGTTTAGCTATGAGGCGCTGCGCTCGCGGCTTGCCGAAGGGCATTTCGCCAACGCCGATTTCAAAGACCTCTCGGCTCCCATCATCCGGTTGCAGATGCTTTCGCAGGAGGAGATGTACGTCCTCGTCGAGAAGCTTCTGCACATCCATGCACAGCTGTACAATTATGCGCCCACTTTATCGCATGACGAACTGGTGTACTTTTTAGGTGTGGAATACAACCGAGTCGGCGCCCAGACGCACATAACGCCGCGCGAGATTATCCGTGATTTCATCGAGCTTATAAATATCCTACACCAAAATCCAAGCAAAAGCATTTCTGAAATCTTGGGCGACAACAGCTTCGAGCTGGCAAAGGGCGGTTTGCCAGACGAAGAGATTCACAGCGAATTTCAGGAGTTTGAAGTGTAGACAAATAGGAGCGGAGCAATAAAACATGGATATATTCAACAGGCTTGCGCCGTTTATTCAAGACTTTATTTATCAGAACAAATGGGAAGAGCTCAGGGGCAACCAAGTGGCTGCCTGTGAGGCGATTTTAGATAGCGACGACAACCTCCTGCTCTCCTCCGGAACTGCTTCCGGCAAGACTGAAGCGGCTTTTTTGCCCGTACTTACCGAACTATACAACAGACCCTCCGCCTCCGTCGGCGTTTTGTACATATCGCCGCTCAAGGCGCTCATCAACGACCAATTCAAACGCTTGGAACAAATGCTCCTGGATTCCAACATCCCCGTCACAAAGTGGCATGGCGACGCATCGCAGACACAAAAAAATAGACTCGTAAAAAACCCCGAAGGTCTGCTGCAAATTACACCGGAATCGCTGGAAAGCCTGATTACGAACAAGCGGGGCGCCGTCTTGTCGATGTTTTCCGACTTGCGCTTTGTAATTATCGACGAAGTCCACTATTTCATGCGCGACGTCCGCGGACTTCAGTTGCTATGCATTTTGGAACGGATTAACCGTCTAACAGGCTCAAACCCGCGCCGGGTCGGCCTATCCGCAACCCTGGGCGATATTTCACTGGCGCAAAATTGGCTGAATACCAACACAGGCAGGGAGTGTGCTGCCCCTATTGTGGAAGAGGGCAAAAAGCGGGTCAGGCTGCATGTAGAGCGATTTGTAAATTATGCCGACAAGCGGGATTTTGAAGAGCGGGACGGCAGCGGCAATGTCGTCAATGTCAGCGCCGGGGACATCGGCGACCGCGAGCATTATGAATACCTGTTCAAACAAACCCTGGACAAGAAAACCATCGTCTTCACCAACAGCCGAGAGGAAACTGAGCTTGTGATGGCACATTTGCGTGAAATCGCCTTAAAAAATAAAGCCCCCGACGTATACAGGGTTCACCACGGCAATGTGTCCGCACTCTTGCGGGAAAGCACTGAAGACGAAATGAAGTCTGCCGATGAAAAAATCGTCACCGGAGCCACTGTCACGCTGGAATTAGGCATCGACATAGGCTCGCTTGACCAAGCTGTTCAAATCGGCGCCCCGCTCAACGTAGCCAGCTTTGCGCAGCGCTTGGGCAGGTGCGGACGGCGCGGGCAAGTTCCGCAATTGCTGTTCACATTTGTAGAAAGCATAAAGATTAACTCCGACGATATCCTAGGCCCTATCAACTGGGGTTTTATCCGAACCATCGGCATCATTGAGCTATATCTAAAAGAGCATTGGATTGAGCCGATACCCCCGCAAAACTACGCCTACAACCTCTTATACCACCAGACTATGAGCTGCTTGAAAAGCAACGGCGAAATGTCTGCGGCAGGACTGGCGCAGTCTGTACTATCGTTGGGCTGCTTCAAAAGCATTCCTCAAGAGGATTACAAGAGGCTGCTCACGCATATGCTTGATATCGACCAATTGCAGCGTACCGAGCATGGAGGGCTCATGATTGGCCGCGAAGGTGAGAGGGTGGTAAATAGCCACAAGTTCCTTACAGTTTTTGTTGCCCCGGAATACTTGCTGGTAAAAGACGAAAGTCGCACCATCGGCACGGTTGACAAAATCTATCCTGTCGGCATCCGTTTTGCGCTGGCAGGCCTGGCGTGGGAGACAGTTGACGTAAACGAAAAATCAAAGGTACTCTTTGTAAAACGAGTTCCGGGCATCTCGCTTGTGGATTGGGATGTTGATTTTCTCGCAGAGCTGCATACGACCCTTGTCCAGAAAGTTCGCAGTGTCCTAAAAGGCAGCGAGCCTTATCCTTATTTGAGCGACCGCTGCAAAGAGCGGCTTGCCGAAATTCAGTATATTGCCCGGGGCAACGGCATATTGGATAACTTAGTGACGCAACTATCTGACAAAAAGTTCGCCATTTTCCCATGGGTCGGCACCAGGCAGCTGATGACCTTAAATTACGCCCTGCGCCAAAGGGGAGTAAAGAGCAAGATGCCTTTTATCACCTGCGTTTATCTCGAGGCAACTTTTGATGGGACGAAAGACGCCTTGGAGAACATAATAAGCGACATACTCCACAGCAACTTAAACCTATATTATCTGCCTCTGCCGGACAAGGTGCAAGTGCCGGGGAAATACAATGAATTCATCCCGCTAAACTTGCTGCGAAAGCAGTTTATCGAGGATTATCTTGATTTCGAGGGGCTTAGAGAGGCAATGGGGCTTCAAAAAAGTTAGTCTGTTGCCACGCTTTTATACCAAAAAGCAGGCGGTGAAAGCAATTTTGTCCTGGCCGTAGTTGTAGGCTAGGCCGTTGTCAGTGCAGACTTTGCTTACGAATAAGCCGCAAGCCTCCATGGACACCTCCATTCTATCAGGGAAGCGGCAAGGCTCGTCGGGGTATGTGCAAGACTCGCATATCCTGCAAACGCCCGTGCCCATTGCCAGAATCTCGCCATATTCCTTTTTCAGCTCGCCCCAAAGCTTGGCAAAAGCCTCCTTCTGACGCATTCCAGCCTCCATAATGCCTTCCCAGTCATAGCTGTCCTCCAGTTCGCCGACTGTCTGAACAAGGATTCCCCCCTCGAAGCTCTCGACACGCTTTTGCATATCCTCAAGCGAGGCGCAGGCAGGTGGGCAAGACCATGACTTGTTGAAGTTCTCGCACTGGTCTGCATTGCACATATCGCGGACATCCTGCATGAACTCCAAAGTGGAAACCTTGAGGGGCGAGGAATGGGTAAACCCGCACTCTTCTGCGATTGCAGCAAGTTTGTCGTATTTTGACATAATTTTAATCCTCCGAAAACATAATATGTTCTATAAACGCATCGTTAAAAACTTTGCTCGTCGAAAGCTCTATATACTCGCACCTATTGCGCATATCCTCAAGCGTCTTGCGGGCGTCGTCTGAGCACAGGGCAAGCGTTGCCCCTTCGCCCGCCGTGTTGCCCATCGTCTGCGTTATTGGCAAGAAGCTTTCCGGAAAAAGCCCTACCCGTGCGGCGCTTACATGGTCCATAAAGCTGCCAAAGCCCCCAGCAAGAACGAACAGCTTTACCTCACGCTCAGTGATTCCTGCGTGTTGCAGCAGTGTCTCAATGCCTGCGGCAATAGCCGATTTTGCCAATTGAAGCTTCCTTATGTCAGTCGCTGACATATAGACACCTTTTTCGCTCCTTGACAGCCAAAACACATTGCTGCCGCCAACTTTCCCGATGTGCGACGCAATATCGTGTTCAACCTCATCCGGATCCAGCAGCCTTCCGGTTTCATCGACAGCTCCCGTTTCAAGAAGGACGGCAAGCGAATCAAGCAGTCCCGAGCCGCAAAGCCCAAGTGGGCTCTTTCCGCCTATGACCGACAGCTTCAGGCCATCTTCCCAGTTCACGTGGTTTATAGCCCCGCTAATCGCCGCCATGCCCATCGTTATCTCCGCCCCCTCGAAAGCCGGGCCTGCGGCAGTCGCGCAGCAGTAAAACGTGTCTCCCACCTTCATGACAATCTCGCCGTTCGTGCCGATGTCAAGAAAAACGGCCGGACCTTCAACTGCATCCATATTCGCCGCAAGCATTCCTGCCGTAATATCCCCTCCAACGTAGGAAGAAATGGCAGGGGCATAGTAAAGCTTGCAGTTCCTGCCCACCGGGAGGTTTTCCCACGTTGGGTGCTCGTCGCCAAAAAGGCTGATAGGCTCAAACGGCGCAACGCCCATGCCTACCGGAGAATATCCGGCGCAAAGATGCTGCATAATCGTGTTTGCGGCAATCGAAATGTACCCTATGTCCCGGGCCCTTTCGCCGGAGATTGTGCAGGTGTGTCGTATAAGCGATTCAATCTGCTCCCTTACAAGGGTAGTCAATCTCATATGCCCATGGTCTGAGCAGTATTGGATACGGCTGATGACATCAGCTCCGTACGGCCTCTGCGCATTGACTCCGCTGGCTGTAGCAATGCGGATGCCGCTTCCAATGTCCGTCAGATGCGCAACGACAGATGTTGTCCCGATGTCTATGGCAACGCCAAGCCTTTTGTTTTTAGCAGGCGGATACGGCCTGTCGGCAAATTTCAAATCCTTTGTGCCCCCTGCGCTGGCTATTTTCATGTCCATTTCTTCTGGTAAGTAAACTTCCATGTCTCCCTCAACGTGAGTACGACACGCAAGAATCTCTTCCCCTTGCGGGCTGAGGCGCACACGGCATTTTCCACATCTGCCTTTTCCGCCGCACGGTGCATCAACAAACACCCCTGCGGCACTGATTCGCTCGAGCAATGTCTCGCCAACAATGCCCGTCGTTTCACAAACAAGCTCACCTGAGCGGAATATTTTGATTATTGGGGTCATATGTGCTCTCCTCCACATTCTCCAAATAATGACCATGAGTTGCAGTGCGTTATTTTTGCTTGGACAAAATGACCCACCAGCTCGCCTGCGCCGCACAGATGCACAAGCCTGCCTCCGTTCGTGCGGGCTTTGAGAGGGTAACGCTCGTCGTGCGACTCCCCATCAACCAGCACGCTTATGGATTTGCCTATGTATTTTGTGTGTTTTTTCTCCGAAATCGCATTTTGAAGCTCTAGCAGCCTGTCAAACCTGATTTGCTTTTCTTCCCGGGTAGTTGTATCTTCAAGCTCTGCGGCTGGCGTGCCTGGCCGCTTTGAGTATATGAATGTGAACATGGCGTCGAACTGCGCCTTTTCGACAAGCCTCAGAGTGTCTTCAAATTCTGATTCTGTTTCTCCGGGGAAGCCAACTATAACATCGCTCGTTATAGTGATGTCCGGCATCTGCTGCCTGGCTTCTGCGATTTTTTCCATATATTCTTCATGTGTATACCCCCGGTTCATAAGGCTCAGTATACGGTCGCCCCCCGCCTGAAATGGCAGATGTATATGCCTTGCGGCTTTCTCGCTCTCTGCCATAGCTTTAAATAGCTCTGTGCTGGCGTCCTTAGGATGGCTGGTCATGAACCTTATTAAGAACGCTCCGTCGATATCGTTTATTTTGCGAATGAGCGTTGCAAAATCTGTTTTGCACGGAAGCCCCATTCCATATGAATTGACATTCTGGCCTAGTAAAGTTATGTCTTTGAATCCGTCTTTCACAAGCTGCTTTGCTTCTTTTAGGATTGCTTCCGGTTCGCGGCTTCTCTCCTGCCCGCGCACGTATGGCACGATGCAATATGAGCAATGGTTGTCGCAGCCGTACATGATGGGCAGCCATGCTTTTACCGTTCCGTCGCGGTGCGCGGGAATCCCTTCTGCTATGGCTCCTTCGTTTGCGTCGGTTTCGAATATGCGGCCTTTGGCCGTGAGCGTGCGGTGCAGCAGTTCAGGGAAGCGCCATAACACGTTTGGCGAAAACATGAGGTCGACGTGTTTGTACGACTGCCGCACCTTTTCGACTGTCTCAGGTACCGCAGCCATGCATCCGCAGAACACAATTGTCTGCGTCGGCTTTGCTTTTTTTGTGTGGACGAGCGCACCGACGTTGCCGAAAACTCGGTTTTCAGCATTTTCGCGGATTGCGCACGTGTTTATAATGACTATGTCTGCTTGGAATTCGTCGCCCGTAAAGCCATAGCCCATCTCGGCAAGCATCCCGCGCAGTTTTTCGCTATCAGATTCGTTTTGCTGGCACCCATATGTATCTACATACGCAAGCGGCTGCACCGGCCTTGCTTGCGATGATTCGAGGATTTGCTGCATCACTTTTTTCTGATTTTCTATTTCGTTTGTCGGTATTTCGGCTCTCTCGTTCAAGGTGTCCTCCGCGGCAGCGCTGCTGCACAATGACTGTATTTCTACTATACTCTGTTTTCACTAATTTTTCAAGATGTTTTATAAGATTGTTGTGCATATTGATAGACGGCGCTATACTTCACGGCCATCTTGGGCGTATACCGTGCAACATGCGTACAGTAACTTTAACACATTCTGCGACAGATTTTAATGGCAAGTTTTGGTTATAGTTTTCCTTGAAAAAATCACCTGAATATGGTACGGTATGTTGAATAGTTGTACAGCGTGCCTAGATGGACATTATGAGGGGTGAGACTGGATGAAAAACCTTGTTATCGACCTGCGTGTGGTCAGAAATAACCTTCGTGCTATTAAAGACCGCGCCGAGGGCGTTACGGTCATAGCCGATTTAAGCGCAAATGCGGGCGGAATGGGGCTGCTTCCTGTGGCACAGTTCCTTCGCGACGAGGGCATACGCAGCTTTGCCGTGTCCGATACGGAAGATGCAAAGCTTCTTCGCCAGAATGGCTTCCAGAAAGAACAAATAATGATGCTTCGCAGCACGGCTGACCCGAACGAGATTTCCGAGCTTTTGTCGCACGGAGTTGTGTGCACTGTGGGGTCTTATGATGCCGCTGTGGCCATTAACGGCATTGCCGAATCGCGCAAGGTCATCGCAGATGTCCAGGTGATAATAGACACGGGGCTCGGCGTTTATGGGTTTCAGCCAACGGAGCTTGATAAAGTTGCAGCCATATATAAATACATGTCCAGCTTGAAGGTTGTTGGGACTTTTACGACGTTTTCTGCTTCTTGGCGCAACAAAAAGCTCACCATATCTCAGCTTGACAAACTAAATAGTGTTCTGGACAGGATTATTGACATGGGCTATGAGCCGGGCGCAGCGCACGCTTGTGATTCTGCGGCGCTATTTAAGTACAATTTTGAGCTTATGGATGCCGTGCGAGTCGATACGGCGCTTTCGGGCAGGATTCCCGGAAAGACCATTCAGGGACTCGCGCGCGTCGGTTATATCGAGGCGGGACTTGAGGAGGTAGGCTGGCACCCAAAGGGGCACACCATAGGCTCGGAGCGTGGCTTCGTGACGAAAGCGGCGACAAAAATTGGAATCTTATCGGTCGGCTACTATCACGGCTTCGGCGTTGACCGCTACATTGTCGAGCGAAGTTTATTCGACATTGTGCGGTGGCGGCGCAAGACAACCTATGTCAGGATAAATGGGCACAAAGCTAATGTGCTTGGCAGCGTCGGGCTCATGCACACGATAGTGGACGTGACAAGCATCGACTGCACCGTTGGGGACATTGCCGTGATGGACGTTGACCCTGTGAATGTAAAGGGGCTGCCGATAGTTTATAGATAATTTGGAGAGCTATGCCAAAGATTATTGAGCTTGATTCGCATGTGGCGGATTTAATAGCGGCGGGCGAGGTTGTTGAGCGGCCTGCGTCCGTCTTGAAGGAACTGATTGAAAATTCCATAGATGCCGGGGCAGGTGTCGTCACCGTCGAGATATCTGCCGGCGGCATGACTTATATGCGAATCACCGACAATGGCTGCGGTATAGCGCCGGAAGATGTGAAAACCGCTTTTTTGCGCCATGCCACAAGCAAGCTAAGAAATGCCGAGGGGCTTGAGTCCATTGGAACTTTGGGCTTCCGGGGCGAGGCACTTGCTGCGATTGCGGCGGTGTCGCGCATTGAACTTCTTACTAGGGAGCATGGTGCGAAAGAAGGCGTACGTCTCTTGCTTGAGGCAGGCGAGGTCGTGGATTTGTCCCCTGTGGGCTGCCCGGAGGGAACGACCATTATCGTGCGCGACTTGTTTTTCAACACGCCTGCACGGCTGAAATTTATGAAATCCGACCGTGCGGAGAGCTCCGCAGCTGCATCTACCGTGACTCGCTCGGCGCTTGCGCACCCTGATGTGTCTGTCCGGTTTTTGAGGGACGGCAAAACGGATTGCCACACGCCGGGCGATTCCCGTACGGACTCCTGTATATACAGCCTGCTCGGCCGCGAGTTTTCCGCAGGGCTTTTGAGTGCGGAATCCTCTGATGAGGCGGTTTCAGTCACCGGATTTGTCTCTTCACCTGATGCCGCTCGCAGCAACAGGGGCTATCAGTTCTTTTTTGTCAATGGCAGGCCAATACGCTCGGCTACGCTCCAGGCGGCATTGGAGCAAGCTTATGTTAACCTGCTCCCCTCGGGGCGCTTTCCATCCTGCGTGCTGTATATTGCTGTAAAGCCCAGCGACGTTGACGTAAATGTCCACCCGGCTAAAACTGAGGTCAAGTTTGTTTCAGACAAGCAGGTTTTTGAGAGTGTCCGTTATGCGGCGCTCGGCGCACTTGAACGCGCCCGAGCAAGCGCTAGTTTAGAACTGGATGCGCCCCACGTATCGGAAGGTGTCGATTTTTCAGCGCCTACCCGAGCAAAATCCCTTCCAAAGGCCTATTCGCCAAAAGGTGGCGGCGGCTTTAAATCCATGAGTGCCGATGAGTTCCGAAGCACACATGTTTCAGAGGGCTCAAATCCTTATATTGGCACGCAAGACAATAATGGCACACAGTGCGATAATAGCGCATTGCATACCGGAGCCGCCACTCCCTACAATGGTGAAAAAATACGGCAAGCGCAACTCGCCCCTAGCGCCCAGCTGTCGATTGTCAACTGTCAAGCACCAATCGTCAACTGCCCATCTCCCCCTGTGCCGCGAGTCATCGGAGAGGCTCTCCATACATACATTATCGTTGAATACGATGATAGCGTGTGGTTCATTGATAAACATGCTGCACATGAGAGGCTGCACTTCAACGCTTTGAAAAGCGAGAATTTCGAGCCAATGTCTCAGTCCCTCATAACTCCGGTCGTCTGTCGGCATGGCTTTGAAGATGTTTCACTCCTGCTGGAAAATGCTGGTTTGCTTGATGACTTGGGATTTGAGGCAGAGAGCTTTGGAACCGATGCGGTCGCAGTCCGCCGCATTCCCGCTGAGATTGAAATCGGCGACACCGAAGCTGTCTTATCCGATATTTGCGCATTGCTGCGGCTTGGCGGAACTGCGGAGTCCGCCAACGCCGCCAACGCCAAGTTAGACGATATATATAAGACCGTTGCGTGCAAAGCTGCGATAAAGGCAGGGCGCGATTCCGGAACGCGCGAGCTTGAAGCGCTTGCCGCAAAGGTCATGTCAGGCGAGGTGTCGCACTGCCCGCACGGCCGCCCAGTGGCTTTTGAAATTGCGAAAGCAACGCTTGATAAGGGGTTTAAGCGAAGTTGAGCGATAAAGCTGACAAGAGAGCCCCCCCCCAGCCAGGCCTGATTGTTATCACGGGCCCAACTGCTACCGGAAAGACTGCGCTTGGGGCGCTGCTTGCCAAAAGCATAGGTGGCGAGGTTGTGTCTGCTGACTCTATGCAGGTTTATGAGCACATGGACATCGGCACTGCAAAACCTAGCAAGGCTGAAATGCTCGGCATAACGCACCACCTACTCAGCATTGTCCCACCTTGGGAGGATTATTCCGTGGCTCGTTACATTTCGGATGCCACAGAATGCATAGACGATATCCTTAGTCGCAATATCGTCCCCATTCTCGTGGGTGGCACGGGTTTATATATTGACTCATTACTTTCCGGGCGTGAGTTTTTGGCGCGAGGCGACACTCCGTTGCGCAGGAGCCTCGAAGAGGAATATGACGACACCGGGGGCGAGGCGATGCTGCGAAGGCTCAGCGAGATTGACTCAGGACGCGCTCAACGGCTTCATGCAAATGACAAAAAGCGTATTGTACGCGCATTTGAGGTGTACGAGGCAACCGGTAAGACCATTTCACAACATGACTTGGAAACCCAAGCCCTCCCCCCCAGATATAGCGCCCTTAAGGCTGCGCTGACTTTCTCTGATAGGGGCGTGCTTTACGCAAGGATAGACAAGCGCGTGGATGCTATGGTTTCAGAAGGGCTTGAACAGGAGGTGCGCTCACTTCTGGGCATGGGCGTAAAACCAAGCACCACAGCAATGCAGGCCATCGGATACAAGGAAATGGCAAGTGCAATCTTGGGGGAGTGCAGCATGGGCGAAGCTGTCGAAAAGATAAAGATGGAGTCGCGTAGGTATGCAAAGCGCCAGCTTTCCTGGTTGCGGCGCGATCAGAGCGTAAACTGGATTATATTTGAGAAAGCGCCCGACATAGAGGGTGCCGCAAGGAGGCTGGCGGAAGAGTATGAAAAGAAGTGATTTTTTTATCAGGCTGACAACAGGTGTGTTGTTTCTCGCCGTTGTGAGCTATATTGGCATTTACATTTACAATGCTGTGGCAAACACATTTGTGACCACTCCGGCAATTAGCTACTCCATCGAAGAGACCTTTCCCGCCGAGGGCTTTATTATCCGTACGGAAGCCGTTCTTGCGGACTTTTCCGGCAATACCGTTTTGCCTATTGTGGGAGAGGGCGAAAGGGTCGCAAACGGCCAAGCTGTTGCTGTCGAGTATTTAACTAGGGAGGCTCTTGAAGCTGCTGGCGAGATTCGTTCGCTCCAAATGAGAATCGCGCAGCTTGAGGCGGCGGGCAGCGGCAGGGCATCTGATACCGCACGGCTCGAAAGCGTAATGAACCTTTCGTGGGCCGTTCGGAATGGCGATATGAGCAGATTGGACGAAATGGCGCTTAATATCGAAACACTTGTTTTCGACATCGGCGGCTCATCAGAAGCAGGATTGGATACATTGCGGGCTAACCTTGAGGCGCTGCAGCGCCGGAATACGGGGGTGCGGACTTTGTTTGCACCGTTTAGCGGCACTTTTTCCCAAGTGGTAGACGGCTTTGAGCACGTCGAGCCGCGCACACTAAACGACATCTCACCCACAGGGCTCGGCGAATTGTTTGAATCCCCATCGCGGGTAACAGGCGTTGGCAAGCTTGTAACTTCATTCAAATGGTACTTTGCTGCTGTTATGGACGCAGAAGACGCCAGGCGTCTCCGCATCGGCAACCAGGTGACTTTGCAACTCTCCGACGCCTTTCACGCAGACAAAAGCATGCTGGTCGAAAGCATTAGCAGGCGAGACGATGACGGAATGAGCGTTGTGGTGTTCTCAAGCGATAGGGGCATACACGATGTTGTGGGCTTGCGCCGGATGAGCGCTGAAATAGTTTTTGATGTTATTTCCGGCATTCGCGTACCGAAGGAGGCGCTGCATCTCGACGACGATGGGACTTTGTTCATCTTCTTGCAAACAGGAGCGCGCGCCGAACGGGTCAATATAGAGGTTATTCGCGAGTACGGAGATGTTTTTCTCGTGCGCGACGGCATAGAAACAGGCTCACCGCTGCGGTCAGGGTCTACAATAATAGTTAGAGCAAATAATCTGTATCACGGCAAGGTTGTAGGATAAATATTTTTATTGACTATGGAGTACGAGCGTACATGATGGACATTACAGAAAACATAAAACGCATCCTTGCAGAAATCTCCGAGCTTGCTGCATTGTCTGGGCGCACGCCTGACGATATTACGCTTGTTGCGGCGGCAAAGACTAGGACTGCACGTGAGGTGCGGCAGGCTATTGAAGCTGGGGTCGATGCCATTGGCGAAAACCGCGTTCAAGAGATGCTGGCCAAAAATTCCGAGGGCGCTTATGTAGGCTCGCCCTTACACTTTATCGGCACATTGCAATCGAACAAAGTCCGGCAAATCGTCGGCGTTTGCGACCTTATCGAATCAGTTGACTCCCCCGCCCTGATAGAGCTTATTGGCAAAAAAGCAGTGTCGCTTGGAGTCGTGCAGAACATCCTGATTGAGGTCAACATAGGCAGAGAACCGCAAAAGTCCGGCATATTGCCTGAAAAGATGGATGAAACGCTAGGACTTATTTCACAAACTGAGGGTATAAATATGCTCGGTTTGATGGCAATTCCGCCAATTTATGAAAAAAATGAAAGAAATTGTTACTATTTTGACGCAATGTTGAAGCTTTTTATTGACATTAGGGCAAAGAAATATGATAATATCTCTGTGCAATTTCTGTCAATGGGTATGAGCGACAGCTATGCTGATGCTATTCGAGCCGGATCAAACATGGTGAGGATAGGCTCTGCTATCTTTGGCGTGCGCTGAGCAAAAACGAAGGATTTAAGGAGGATTCCTAAATTGGGAATATTTAACGAACTAAAAAAACTGACCAAGCCTTATGATGACGAGGACGATTTCGAGGATTTTCAACCAAGAAAGTCAGATGACCTGCCGCCGCCTCCAAAAACAACTGCGCAGGCCAGGAGCACCTATGGGGATTTTGGAGAACCAAGGAGCTCCGGAAACAACAACAAGGTGGTGAACATCCACGCTACTGCACAGTTGCAAGTAGTGCTTGTTAAACCTGAGAAGTTTGAGACCGCCGCGGAAATCGCAGACCACCTGCGCGAAAGATGCACCGTTGTGCTAAACCTCGAGCAGACAAACAAAGACATAGCCCGTCGCCTGGTTGACTTCCTAAGCGGCGTTGCGTATGCACAAGATGGCAAGATAAAAAAAGTTGCCGTCAACGCATACCTTATAACACCGTACAATGTTGACCTGTTGGGCGACTTGATAGACGAACTCGAAAGCAACGGTCTTTATTTTTAGGGACTAGGGATTTAAAAAGGCGCAGGATACGTGTCGACTTACTCCTAAAGTACTAATTAAAGCTAGAAGCCGAAAGGATAGTGGATAAATGCTGACTCCTCGGGAAATTACTGATAAGGTATTTGTTAAAGCCGTGTTTGGCGGGTATGACATGACTGGGGTCGACGACTTCCTTGAGTCTGTTTCCACAGACTACAAAGCGCTGTACGATGAAAATGCAATTTTAAAGGGCAAGCTCAAAATTCTTGTCGAAAAGGTCGAAGAATACCGTTCAACAGAGGACGCCATGAGAATGGCTCTCTTGACCGCCCAGCGCATGGGCGAAGAGATAACTGTCGAAGCAAACAAGCAAAAGGAAGAGACCTTAAAGAGCGCAGATGAGGAAGCAAAATCCAGACTTGCAGAAATTTCACAGCGTGTCGCCGACGAGGAGCTGCGCCTTACCGTTGCCGCAAAGGAGACTGCGAAGTTTATTCAGCTCTCTCAGGCTGTAATGCAGAAGCATTCTGAATTTCTGACTAAGCTTGAAACGGCGCGCCGCGCTGTTAGGCCTGACCCACCGCCGATACCGCCGACGCAGGAGGAGCAGATTGCGGATGTTGCGGAGCAGATAGACAGCGCTGTCGGAAAATTGACCGCTTCCGGCGCGCCGGCTCCACCACCAAACGTTCCTGCGCCGCTTCGCGAGCAGCCCCAGGAGGATGAGGAAGTGCCGCAAGAATCCCCGAATGAATCTCCACCATCCCAATATGACGATGAAGGCGAGCCGACAAGGCTTTTTGGCGAAGAAGGCGAAAGCGCACCCTCCATAACACCTAGGCCAAGATTTGATTTCGACGACCTGAAATTCGGCGCAAACTTCGACAAGGGTAACAACGATTAGGAGATATTTAGGCGGTTGCGGCTTTCGCAATCGCCTATAACAGAAGAATTAGGAGTAACCAAATGCCCCAAGACTACAATGCCACAATAAATTTGCCTAAAACCGAATTCCCCATGCGGGCAGGGCTCCCCAAGCGCGAGCCTGAGATGCTTAAAGGATTTGGTGAAAATAAAGTCTATGAAACGCTGATTGAAAAAAACAAGGGAAAGCCCGCATTTATCCTGCATGACGGGCCTCCGTTTTCCAATGGCGATATACATATTGGCACAGCTATGAACAAAATCCTCAAGGATATTATAGTCCGCGAAAAAAACATGTCCGGTTATTGCGCCCCTTATGTGCCCGGATGGGACAACCATGGAATGCCTATTGAGAGCGCAATAATCAAAAAGAACAAGCTCGACCGGAAAAAAATGTCGATACCGGAATTTCGCAACGCTTGCCATGCCTTTGCAGCCGAGTATGTAGACAGGCAGCGCGAGCAGTTTAAGCGCCTTGGCGTTATAGGCGCCTGGGACAATCCATACTTGACTATGGCTCCCTCGTTCGAAGCCGAGGAAGTCCGCGTTTTCGGCAAGATGTATGAAAAAGGCTATATCTACAAGGGCCTCAAGCCTGTTTATTGGTGCTCACACGATGAGACGGCGCTTGCGGAAGCGGAGATAGAGTATGACGATACCCCCTGTACTGCGATTTTTGTAAAATTCAAGATAAAGGACGCCAGAGGCGTTTTGGACAGCATTCCCGGAGCGGAAGGTGCAAGCATCTTGATTTGGACGACGACAGCTTGGACATTGCCAGGCAACCTTGCAATTTGCCTCGGTCCGAAAATCGAATACGCTGTCTGCAAAGCCGGCGGAGAGATTTATATAGTTGCGGCAGGGCTTGCGGAAAGCGTTTTTAAGCAGGCGGGAATTGAGAAGTTCGAAGTGCTGAAAAAGTTGCCCGGCTCTGCGCTTGAGCTTGTGACTGCTCACCACCCGTTTTATGACCGCGAATCGCTTGTAATACTTGGAGACCATGTCACTGTCGAAGCTGGCACGGGCTGCGTCCACACAGCACCCGGCCATGGCGTCGACGACTTCAATGTTTGCCGTAAATACAAGCAGCTCCCAATGCTGACCCCTGTGGACGACCGCGGCATTATGACTACCGAAGCGCTGCAATACGCAGGGATGCATTTTTCAAAGGCGATTGCCGCAATTATCGAAGATTTGAAAGAGAGCGGGGCGCTGTTTGCCGCAGAAGAAATTGTCCACTCATACCCACACTGTTGGCGCTGCAAGAACCCTGTGATTTTCCGCGCCACCGAACAATGGTTTGCCTCCGTTGACGCCATGAAAAAGGCGGCTGTCAAGGCTTGCGAGGAGATAAAATGGATACCTGAGTGGGGCAAGGATCGCATGATCGCTATGATTGCCGAGCGCTCAGACTGGTGCATATCCCGCCAGCGACACTGGGGCTTGCCCATACCTGTGTTTTATTGCGATGATTGCGATAAGCCTGTCTGCACCCCCGATACCATCGAGGCGGCTGCCCAACTATTTGCTAAAGAGGGTTCGAATGCATGGTATGAAAAAAGCCCGGGTGAAATTTTGCCCGGCGACTTTGCCTGCCCTCACTGCGGCGCAAAAAGCTTTACTGCCGGCTCCGATTCGCTTGACTGCTGGTTCGATTCCGGCTCGACACATGCCGACGTGCTCAGCTCCGGCAATTTCCCGGGCCTGCAATTTCCGTCAGATATCTATCTTGAAGGCGGAGACCAGTACCGCGGCTGGTTTCAATCATCTATGCTCACAAGCATTGCGACCAACGGGGTCGCTCCATATAAGAGAATCATCACTCATGGCTGGACAGTCGACGGCGATGGCAAGGCGATGCATAAGTCGCTGGGCAATGGCATTGCGCCGGAGGCCGTCATCAAGGACTATGGTGCCGACGTCCTGCGTTTGTGGGTCGCATCCTCCGACTATAGGGTCGACTCCCGGATTTCAAACGACATTTTGAAGCAAATTTCCGACATCTACCTCAAAATCCGCAATACGGCGCGCTTCGTCCTCGGAAACCTAGACGGCTTTGACCCCGATGGGCTCGTCGATACCGGGGATATGCCGGAACTGGATTTATGGGCGCTTGCCCGGCTTAACAAATTGGTAGCTAGTGTCAGGGCGTCCTATGAGAAGTATGAGTATCACACCATATATCATGCGATACACAATTTCTGCACGGTAGATATGTCAAATTTTTATCTCGACATAATAAAGGATAGGCTCTACTGCGATGTCACGGACGGGCTTTTGCGCAGGAGTGCACAAACCGTAATTTATCTTGTCCTTGATGCCTTGGTGCGCATGCTTGCGCCTATTTTAGCTTTCACTACAGAGGAAATCTGGTCAGCTATGCCTCATCATCAATCGGCCGAGCGGGGGAGCGTTCTGTATAATGCCATGCCGGAGCCCGATGCACGCCGCAACTTTAGCCCCGAGCAAGAGGCTACGTGGGACATGTTGCTGCGCCTGCGCACTGACGTGAACAAAGCCCTTGAGCTGGCTCGTTCCGAAAAAATGATTGGCAAGCCATTGGACGCCGAGGTAACGCTGCACCTCGACGATTCTGCCGCTTCCGCTTTTGACAAAATAGCAGGGCATGACCTCAAAGCGTTATTTATTGTCTCAGGTGTCGAAACTGTCAGGGGCAGCGGTAGCGGGTACGAGGGGACGGAGTTTAAAGGCATCACCGTAACGGTTAGGGCAAGCACAGAGCCAAAATGCGCCCGTTGTTGGATTCACGACAAAGATGTTGGGGGCAGTGCGGAGCATCCGGAGCTTTGCCCGCGTTGCCTTGACGCAGTCACGCAGGGGAGGTAACCGGAATGCTATGCTTTGCATTTGCGGCGCTTATAGTTCTGCTCGATCAGTTTTTTAAGAGATGGATTGTGCGCGTGCTTGACGTATCTGAACAAATGGATTTGATTCCAGGGGTCATTGGCCTAACGCACATCCATAACCATGGTGCCGCTTTTGGCATATTCCCCGGCAACCGCTGGTTCTTGGCTGTAGTTGCCTTTATCATCTGCATTGCGCTGGTTTTTATTTTGCTGAGGTACACTGAGGGCTTTTGGGGCACATTGGGCCTTTCCGCCGTGCTCGGAGGCGCAGTAGGCAACCTGCTCGACCGTATCCTGCTGGGTTATGTTGTCGACATGTTCCAGACTCTGTTTGTCAGATTTGCTATTTTCAATATAGCTGACATCTTCATTACCTTGGGCGTCGTCACCTTTTTAGTGCATTTCATCTTAGTGTCAATCAAGCAAGCAAAGGACGATAAGCTGGCACTTGAAAATGCCAGGGTAGATTTGGACTATGATACTTATGACGAGCAGTATGAGGAGCAATACGACGAACAATATGATGAGCAATATGAACAGCAGCACGAATATGATGATTCCCATGATGAAGGAGTGCCTGATTTTGACGAGTTTCCCGATCCGCAGGCAGGCGCACCCGACATAAATCCCGAGCCGGACTTTGATGATATCCAGGAATATGTTGCGCCCACACAAGACTTACAATATCATGGCGAGCCGGAGCCTATATCTGCACCTAAAGCAGATACGCCGAATTCTTGGCAGGAGTATTACGAACCTGAAAAGTCCGAAAACAGCACCGGTACTCTCGATGCGCTCAATGCACTTGAGCTGGAGCTTGATGCTGTGGATGATTATGACGTAGATGCAATGCTTCGCGAATATGGATTTGAAGACGAAAACGCACCTAGGGAATAGGGAGACGAGTGGCGCATTTTGAAAACGGTGACATTAGAATCAAACAGCGGCGGGGAACGGCTTGATTTGTTCCTCGCTTCGAATATTCCTGAGCTTTCCAGAAATGCAGCGCAAAAACTCCTAACATCGGGGCGCGTCACCCTTGGCGGCAAGCCTTTGCCCAAAAGCCACAAGACCTCGCCCGGGGAGCTGTATGTTATCCTGCAAGATGAGCCTGAAAACCCAATTGCCGCTCCGCAGGACATCCCGCTCGATATAGTCTTTGAGGATGCTGATGTCATCGTCGTAAACAAACCGCGCGGCATGGTCGTCCACCCCGCACCGGGCCATCCGGACGGCACCTTGGTCAATGCGTTGCTCAACCATTGCGGCGACAGCCTTTCAGGCATTGGCGGCGTGAAGCGCCCAGGTATCGTCCACCGAATTGATAAAGATACTTCAGGGCTGGTAATTGCGGCAAAAAACGACCGCGCCCATCTCTCGCTTGCAGAGCAGTTGAGTTCGCGAACGCTCACAAGAGAATATGACGCAATCGTGCGCGGGAGCTTAAAAAATGACTCAGGCTCAATAAACGCACCCATTGGACGCCACCCAATCGAAAGGAAGAGGCAGGCTGTCACCGAACTGAATTCCCGCTCCGCAGTCACGCACTATGAAGTGCTGGCAAGGTACACAGGCTTTACCCATGTGCGTTGCCGTCTCGAAACCGGGCGCACACATCAGATTAGAGTCCACATGGCGCATATTGGGCATCCTGTGCTGGGAGATACCGTCTATGGGCGCAAAAAGCCGGAGCTTGGTTTGTCGAGCCAGTGCCTGCACGCCAGACTGTTGCGATTTGAGCACCCGGCAACCAATGAGCATGTTGTGCTTAGCGTAGAGTTGCCCGAGTATTTTACTAAGGCGCTGAATAAGCTGGGAAAGCAGGGTGACTATTGTGGAACATGAAGAATATATGCAGTTAGCCCTCGATATGGCTCGGGAAGCTGAAAGTGACGGAGAGGCTCCGGTAGGGTGCGTTATCGTTGATTCTGCCGGAACTGTAATCGGCCGCGGAAGAAACCGCAGGGAAAGGGAACGGACTGCGACCGCCCATGCGGAGCTTGAGGCAATCCATGATGCCTGCAAAACCCTCTCCGATTGGCGTTTGAGGGGGTGCGCCCTTTATGTCACACTTGAACCATGCCCAATGTGTGCGGGGGCTATCATTATGGCGCGCATTGATAAGCTGTTTTACGGCGCGCGCGATGAGCTGACAGGCTCTTGCGGAAGCGTTGTCAATCTTTTTATGGAGCCATATGGCCAGTCGACACAGGTCACGGGAGGCATACTCGCCGATGAGTGTTCTCTAATCATCACAGAATTTTTCCGCAAGCTGCGGTAACTGTGCCTATCACAAGGAGGGCCCGCTGATGGAAAATTTCCATGCGCCCAGTTTTCTTGAAAACCCGCAATCTGACAGCATCGTGGTTTTTATTCATGGATTCATGGGAAGTCCGCGCCAGTTCGATGGCCTTGCCAAAGCAGTTCATATGAACGGCTTTAATGCAGCCATACTGCTCCTTCCCGGGCATGGCGGCAGCTTGAGGGATTTCTCTTCAAGCAAATTTAAACAGTGGCAAAACCATGTTTGGTCAGAAATCAAGCGCTTCTCCCGCAATTATGAAAATATATGGCTGGTCGGACATTCAATGGGCGGGCTCTTGGCCCTATGTGCCGCCGAAAATCCCAATAACAAAGTCCGGGGCGTTTTCCCAATAGCGAGCCCATTTAAGTTGACAGCACTTTCAAAGAGGGACATACACATAAGACTTATTCAAGTTCTATGCGCCGATGCAAATTTCATAAAAGCCGCATATATCGGCCATAGCAGCGTCCCCCACACGCTCACAATGCTTTTTAGCGCTTTGGGTCCAATGGTGCAGGTGAAGAAACTCATGCATAGGACAAAGGCAATTCTTCATAATATCCACTTGCCTGTTATGGCCGTGTATTCGGCTTTTGATGAAATTATTTCGATAAAGAGCTTAGATATCCTGAAACAGGGGCTGACCCGCGCCCCTTTTGAGCATGTGATTTTAAACAAGTCCCTTCATGCATACTATACAAAAAAAGAGCGGGCCATTATAGAGAAGACCTTGTTGGGGTTTATTCAGAAATAGGGATGGCCAGGGCAATATGAGAATGCGAAGAAAACCTAATTTGGATGCGCGCATGGACAGGTGCGCCAATTTGCTGATTTCCACCCCTGAATCTTTGCGCGGCCGGTGGCTGGAGCTAAGTGAGCTTCCGTATGGGGAGCTTCATATAGAGCTGGGGTGTGGAAAGGGGCTCTTTACCGCCGAAATGGCGAAACAGTCGCCGGAGGCGCTTTTTATCGGGCTCGAAAAAGTTAAAAATGTCATTGTAATCGCTCTTGAGCGGGTCGAGCGAGAGTGTCTGCAGAATGTGCGTTTTATAAACAATCTAGCCGACGACCTCACTTCGTTTTTTGCTCCCGGCGAGGTCTCCAGGATATATTTGAATTTCAGCGACCCTTGGCCCTCACAGAGGCACGCAAAGCGCCGCCTTACTTCGCAAAGTTTTTTGGAGTCGTATAAAAATGTCTTGTCCCGGGACGGTGAGATTCATTTCAAAACAGATAATATCCCGCTTTTCGAGTTTTCGCTCCGCGAATTTCAGAGAGCCGGGCTTACCGTACTGCAAGAGAACCGCAACTTGCATAGAAATGGGCCTGCCGGTGTCATGACTGATTATGAAATGAAATTCCACGGCGAGGGGATTGCTATAAATATGTGCATTGTGGGCAGGCCACTCGCCCCCATGCCTTCGCTTCCGGGAGTAAATTTGCATGGATTATTTTGAGAGGGAAGGCGAGGTTGAGATTACCGGGGTTTCTGATTTTGACCTTTCCAAGATATTTGAGTGTGGGCAGTGCTTCCGTTGGAGCTCTGACGAGAGCGGTGCCTATGTCGGCGTCGCCCACGGCATCGCAGCCCGCGTTCGCAAGAACGGCGAGAGCATTTTTATTTCCGGCACGGCTTGCGATTTTGAATCTGTCTGGCACGATTATTTTGATCTCGAGCGTGACTATCTGTACATCCGGCGACAGCTTTGCATTGACGATTTCATGAGCGAGGCCACCAAGTACGGCGCAGGCATCAGAATACTGCGGCAAGATAAATGGGAGACGCTCTGTTCGTTCATAATTTCGCAGTGCAATAATATTCCAAGAATAAAAAAAATAATCGCCACGCTCTGCAACGAGTTTGGAGACAAGCTTATCTTTGAAGGCGTGGAGCTCTATACTTTTCCCTCCGCTGAAAAAATCGCTAAGCTTAACGAGGCTGACCTTGCGCCGTTGCGCTGTGGGTATAGGTCTGCCTATTTAATCGGCGCTGCTCAGGCTATTGCAAATGGCGGCATTGACCTTGACTTATTATCTCTCGCCCCACAGGATGAAGCTCGGAAAGAGCTTAAAAAGCTGCGGGGGGTAGGGGACAAGGTAGCGGACTGCGTGATGCTTTTCGGACTTCACATGCTGGACGCTTTCCCGCTTGATGTGTGGATGAAGAGGGCCGTATCGCAGCATTTAGGCCCGGAATTTAACCAGGGCATCTTTAGCCCATACGCCGGTATAGCGCAGCAGTACATTTTCCATTACGTCCGGAATGCGAGGGGCAGCTCGCTCAATCCCGGACTGATAGCAGGCACTGGATAGTAACAAGCGTAACAAGTGATTCGTGGTAAAATTCAAAAAAAGCTTGCATTTGTAGCCTTGAGGTGGTAAAATGACTTTCCGCTCGTCATTTGGCCAAGTTTGTCAGCGCCGATTGTCAGCTGTTTATCGCAATTGCTAAGGAGAGGAGGTGGCTAGAGCAAATGGCTAATATTAAATCCTCGGAAAAAAGAGTCCTGCTTTCTAGGAAAGCGGCCGCACGGAACAAGGCGGCGAAATCTCTCATGAAAACAAATATCAAAAAATTTGACACCGCAATGTCCGAAGGCGATCGCGTGGCGGCCGAAGGCGCATATAAAATTGCCGTAAAGACCGTCGACCGTGCGGCAACTAGGGGTCTTATCCATAAAAACAAAGCTGCTCGCAGGAAAAGTGCGCTTACTAGGCAGCTTAATGCAATGTCAGGGCAGTAATAATTGTTTATTAGAGAATGCGCTTCGTGCCAGCCAAAATGGTGCGGGGCGTCTTTTCATTCGTTTTTGCACTGAGTCGACTCGATTTCTATATCCTTTTACACCTAGAGTGGGGGGCAAATACACAAAATTGCTTGATTTTTTCATGTTTTTTTGATAGAATGTGTTTATGTGAGGCTTGACTGTTTTGTGTCTGATTGAAGCGAAGGGATGGTCATAAAATATGAATTCCGCCAGCGATGTTTGGGACAAAGTGCTTACAATACTTAGGAACGACCTGAGCGAAACAGCACTCTCAACTTGGTTCGATGACTGCCGCGCCGTCCAAATTGAAAACAACCGTTTTTTCATACATACACCTTCTGTGTATAAAAAGAGCATTCTCGATGGCCGCTTTATCGGGACGATTAAAGGTGCGCTCGGAGAACTATTTTCTAGTGACTTTGAAGTTATCGTTCTTGACGACGATGGACTCAAGGTAATGACAGAAGCTGCTGACAAGTCCGAATATTCCCTCTCCGATGAATATACATTTGAGAATTTTGTTGTCGGAAACTCAAATAAATTCGCCCATGCAGCCGCCCTTGCTGTCAGCGATGGAAATTCTAAAAAAGGCTACAACCCACTTTTCATATACGGCGAATCTGGCTTAGGAAAAACTCACCTATTGCACGCCATACGCCACTCTATTTCAAAAAAATTCCCCCATTACAAAATTGTGTATGTAAAAAGCGAGGATTTTTTAAACGAGCTTGTCGCAGCCATCCGAAAAGGCTGGATGACTGAGTTTCGCGAGAAGTACCGCGGCGCAGACCTGCTTCTGATGGACGACATACAGTTTATAGCAGGCAAAATGGAAACCCAAGAGGAATTTTTTAACACATTCAATGCGCTGTATGAAGTTGGCAAACAAATTGTGTTCACCTCTGATAGACCCCCTAGTGAAATACATCGTTTGGAAGATAGGATAAGAACAAGATTTGAATCAGGGCTACCTGCAGATATTCAGCCACCCGACGAAGCGTTGCGCGTCGCTATTATCAGAAATAAAGCAGAGCAGCTTGGTGTTATTATGCCCGACGACGTCGTAGACTATATTGCAGAAAATCTTGACTCAAACGTAAGGCAACTCGAGGGCGCCGTAAAAATGATTATCGCATACCGAGACATAATGAACGAAAACATAACCGTAGCAACTGTAACACAGCGACTCAAAGATATGTTCAAAGGCTCTAAAGACTCACTGCCCACCACAGACACTATAATTGAAGAAACTGCAAGATACTACGCCCTTACATCTGACGACCTCAGAAGCCAAAGCCGAAAGCGCGATACCACGCTCGCCAGGCAAATCGCAATGTACCTCATACGCAAACTGACAAACCTATCCCTAAAGGAAACCGGAGCGGTATTTGAAGGCCGTGACCACACGACTGTCATGTCTTCTATCAGCAAAGTTGAATCTTTCCTAAAGGACTCTCCAGATTTTTCCAACATTATTCGGGATATAACATCAAACATAAACTCAAAAAGCTGACCTAATCACCCCGTCACATCCTTCAACATTTACACACACATTTGCTGTTAGCACACTGTGGATAATTTTTACTCACATTTCAAAAAGAAAAATCCTCATTTTTTTCCACATTTTTGTGAGTGACGAAATATAGCATTTACAACAGTTTTTTACTGTTTTCCACATAAATCTCTACTACTACTGATACTTCTATTATTATTATATATATAATAATATATTTTCGGGGTAATTTATCGTCACTTCTAAAGGCAAGAGGTTTCACCAAAACCTCACATCGTCAAAATGAAAGGAAAGTTATATGAAGTTTTCTTGCGAAAAGCTACTGCTGCTCGCTGCAATCCTCACTGCGTCACGAGGGGCGGCGACTAAAAGCCCGGTGCCCCTACTCGAAGGATTGTTGCTTGAAGCAGAGGATGGAAATGTTAGAATCTCCGGCTATGATCTCAAGACGGGTATTGTGACCACTGTGCCTGCAGACGTGGATGTTCCAGGCGGAATAGTCTTAAACGCACGGCTATTTGGTGAAATAATTAGAAAAATGCCGGGGCAGTATGTTACTATCTCGGTCGATTCAGGTCATGTGGCCGAAATAAGCAGTGAAATGAGTGAATTTGAAATATTGGGATCCCCAACCTCAGATTATCCAGAGCTCCCATCAGTTGACGGGCAGGACTCCTTGGAAATTAGTGAATCACTTCTTAAAAAAATGATTTCACAAACAAATTTTGCTGTAAGCGACAATGAGTCCAGACCTATCCATACAGGTGCATTATTTGAAACCGGGGATGGCGAGCTTACTATAGTTGCAGTCGATGGATACAGGCTTGCGTTGCGCAGAGAACCGTTGGAAAGCGGCGATGATGCTTCAGAGCTAAACTTTGTAGTCCCAGGTACAGCCTTGATAGAGGTAGAGAGAATCGTCTCAGACGGAGACGGCATAGTTAAGATAACGCTCGGTTCGAAGCATATTATGTTTTCGATTGGCGATACACTGCTAATTTCTCGCAGGCTTGAGGGCGAGTTTTTAAGCTATAAAAATTCGATTCCGCAGTCGGCTAACTTTCAAATCAAGGTTGATAAAGAGGCTTTTATTTCGGCAGTTGAACGTGTATCGCTTATAATTAGCGACAAACTCAAAACCCCTGTGAGATGCGTGTTTGGAGATGGGGTAGTCAACCTATTTTCAGCATCATCCCTAGGCAAGGCGAGCGATGAATGTGAAACGGACGGAAATGGAGAAGACCTTGAGATAGCTTTTAACGACAAATATTTGCTTGAAGCTTTGAAAGCGGCACCTGCTGATAAAGTAAACATTGAGCTTAATACCGGAGTGCTGCCGTGCATAATTTCTCCAGCAGGAGAAGAAAATAATTTCCTCTACATGATACTTCCAATCAGGCTAAAGGCATATGAAGGGTAGCAGCTCCAATAGTGGCGGTAATAACCGTATCTTGCTCAGCGGTGTGAGACGAATTTCCATATCAAGCGAGTTCATAAAGCTTGACGCACTCCTAAAATTTGCATCAATTGCGTCGACAGGCGGGGAAGCTAAGGTTCTTATCCAAAACGGTGATATCTTTGTCGGAGGCGAGCTGTGTACTCAGAGAGGCAAGAAAATACGCCATGGGGACACAGTACGGCATGGAAGCACGACATTGATTGTAAAATCCGTTAAGGTACCCCAAAGGGAGAAAGTTAGCGATAACATATGATTGTCAATGAGATAAGCCTCGATGCATTTCGTAACTACAGTGCTGAGACGGTGAGGTTTGAAGAAGGCGTAAACGTTATAGTGGGCAAAAATGCTCAAGGGAAAACAAATCTTATCGAAGCGATTTACTACATAACGGCAGGAAAATCATTTCGCCCCGCAACAGATAAGGATTTAATTTCCTTTAAATGTGAGACAGCAAGCGTTAAAGCAAGCGTAGAATCTATAGGGAGGCAGCAGTCGCTTGAAATTCGCCTTTTTCGTAGGCGACGGCGGGAATTATATGCCAATGGCGCCAAGCTTAAAAAAACGATTGAACTTACCGGACGGTTAACATCGGTAATGTTCGGGCCAGATGATTTGAACATGATTAAGGATGGCGCTGTGGTCAGAAGAAAACTAATGGATCATAGCCTGTCGCAGCTGCGCCCCGGGTATCTTGCGGCTTTAACGGAATTTAACAAGCTCCATGAGCATAAAACGCGTATACTAAAACATTACCGCGAAAAGCCTTCGTTATTGGAGCTGCTTGACGACTATGACTTGCGGCTTGCAGAGCAAAGTGCGCGGCTAATATATTATAGAACAGCATTTGCTGCGGGCATATCTCGCAGGGCTGCGAGTATTCACAGGGACTTTTCCGATGGTACTGAGGAACTAAGTATCCGCTACAAAACAGTTGGCTCGAACGATTTTTCAGGAAAAAAACCAGATCAAATATTGCCTGAGCTTATAAAGCATCAGCAAGAGCACCGTCAAGCCGAGCTGCATTCGGGCTATTGCCTTTCTGGTGCACATAAGGACGATTTGGAGATATATATAAATGGAATCCCTGCAAGAAAATACGCTTCACAAGGCCAGGCAAGGACGGCGGCTGTTTCAGTCAAGCTTGCCGAGCGGGATATCCACTACGATGACAAGGGCGAATATCCTATCCTCCTGCTTGACGATGTTCTGTCTGAACTGGATCAGAAGCGGCAAAGCTTTATTCTAGACAAGATTACTGACGGACAGGTTTTAATTACTTGTTGTGATGAAAATGAAGCTTTGAGCGCATTTGGCGGTTCAGTGCTCAGGATAGAAAATGGGAAGTTGAAAGAAAAAAATCCGGTGCGTAACGTCGGATCCCTTTGAGAATGGGGCAAAGAAAGATGATTAGGAGATTTAGAAAAAAGTGTATCTGCATCTTGGGCAAAGCATAGTTGTTCCGGAATCGACGGTTATAGGCATTTTCGATTTGGATAATACAACAAGCTCGCATATTACTCGCAAATTCCTTAGCGATGCGGAAAAGTCCGGATGCGTTGTAAGCGTGTCCGACGAGTTGCCGAGGTCGTTTGTTGTTTGCTGTGAAGAAGAAAAATCCCCGGCGCTTCGCACCACACATTTTGGAAAATGGAGTGAAGAGGAACGTAATTATGAAATGACAATTTATTTATCGCAGCTTTCATCTCAGACATTGATGAAGCGGTCCAACTGGTTATAAAAAAGCGGTTGCCGGGCAGGCAATGGGATAAAATAAGTGAGGGGAAAATCTTATAATGGCAGATGAAATTACAAATGGATTTACCGTTGAAGACGGCGAATATGATGCATCGCAAATTCAAGTGCTAGAAGGATTAGAAGCTGTTAGAAAACGTCCGGGTATGTATATTGGCTCTACATCTTCCTCTGGATTGCACCACCTTATCTATGAGATTGTGGATAATTCCATTGATGAAGCGCTTGCCGGAGCGTGTGATGAAATTTCCGTCACAATTGGCAAGGATGGCACAATAACCGTAATGGACAATGGACGCGGAATTCCAATAGATGTGCAGGAGCAGACGGGCAAGAGTGCGCTTGAAGTTGTCTTTACTGTCTTGCATGCCGGTGGAAAGTTCGGCGGCGGCGGCTATAAGGTGTCAGGCGGGCTACACGGCGTAGGAGCTTCGGTGGTAAATGCACTGTCTGAATGGCTACATGTGCGCGTTCACAAAAATGAGCAAATTTATGAGATGAAATTCTCTAGGGGGGACATTGTACAGGAATTGACTGTTGTCGGCAAAACTGATAAGACCGGCACGGAAGTCACATTCATGCCGGATCATGAGATATTCGACGACTGTAATTTCAGCTATGAAATTATACATTCTCGTATGCGCGAGCAGGCGTTCTTAAATGGCGGCCTAAAAATAACGACCTGCGACGAGCGTGCGGGATGCGAAACATCCGACACTATGCTCTATGAGGGCGGGATAAGGCAGTTTGTCCAATACCTCAATCGAAACAAGACTCCACTGCACGATAATGTAATTTATTTGGCGGACGAGCGCAATGATTCGACTGCCGAGGTGGCGTTTCAATACTGTGGGGACGTCTATAATGAATTTCTGCTCAGCTTCGCAAATAACATAAATACTCCTGATGGTGGAATGCACGAAACAGGCTTTAAAGCAGCGCTAACTAGAGTTATAAATGACTATGGCAAGAAGGCGAATATGCTCAAGGGGGAAGACAAGCTCTCCGGAGAAGATTGCCGCGAAGGTATTACGGCTGTTATTTCTGTTCGGCTCATGGAGGCTCAATTCGAAGGGCAGACTAAATCAAAGCTGGGCAATAGCGAAATTAGGACATTCGTGGACAACCTCTTGACAGAGAAGCTGACCGCTTTCCTAGAGGAAAACCCGACTGTCGCAAGGTCGATGCTCGACAAGGCCATTACAGCGTCGAGAGCTAGAGAGGCAGCACGTAAAGCACGTGAAAATATTCGCCGCAAAAATGCGCTTGAGGGTATGTCTTTACCGGGCAAGCTTTTCGATTGCAATGAATCAGATCCTGCGCTGACTGAAATTTACATTGTTGAGGGAGACAGTGCGGGCGGCAGCGCCAAGGGCGGGCGCGATAGCAGATTTCAGGCAATATTGCCGCTTTTTGGAAAAATGCTCAACGTTGAGAAGGCACGAGTGGACAAAGTATACGGCAACGAAAAATTGACCCCGGTCATTACTGCGCTCGGAGCGGGAATCGGCGAGGATTTTGACGAAGCCAAACTGCGCTACCATAAAGTGATTATAATGTCTGACGCCGATGTTGACGGAAGCCACATTAGAACTTTGCTCCTTACGTTTTTCTTTAGATTTATGCGCCCCCTAGTTGAGGGAGGGTATGTCTATGCGGCGCAGCCACCACTATTTAAGCTGACTCGCGGCAAGAATGTGCGATATGTACTTGACAACAACGAGCTTGACCAGGCTATGACTGAGATGCGTGGCGAGGATGGCAAGGGGAAGGTCGATATCACGCGCAACAAAGGCCTTGGAGAGATGGATGCGCACGAACTGTGGGATACGACGATGAACCCCGAGACACGCGTGCTCAAACAGATAAAGCTGACCGATGCGATACAGGCGGATGAGGTTTTTACCGTTCTGATGGGTGAGAAGGTCGAGCCGCGCAAGGAATATATAGAGAAAAATGCTAAGTATGCAGTCGATTTAGATATATAAGAAGGAGATTTATGCCTAAGAAGGAAAAAACGGGAGATATTTCATTCCCCGAACAAAAAATAGTTCTGTCGCCGCTTGAGGAGGAAATGGAGCACTCCTTTCTGACTTATGCCATGTCGGTTATTATTGACAGGGCTTTGCCCGATGTGCGTGACGGATTAAAACCTATCCATCGGCGGATACTATATACGATGTATGAGAGCAATTTGACCATCGACAAACCATTTAGAAAAGCCGCTACCGCTGTCGGCGATATCATGGGCCGTTATCATCCGCATGGCGATGCGTCAATTTATGATGCGCTCGTCCGTATGGCGCAGGACTTTTCAATGCGGTATATGCTCATCTCAGGGCATGGCAACTTTGGCTCTGTTGACGGAGACCCTCCGGCAGCCATGCGTTATACCGAGGCGAGGTTATCGAAAATTTCCGATGAGATGCTTCGGGACATCGACAAGGAAACCGTTGACTGGAAGCCAAACTATGACGAAACGCGCAAACAGCCGCACGTGCTTCCAAGCAGATTTCCAAACTTGTTGTGCAATGGCTCGAGCGGCATTGCGGTTGGAATGACGACTAACATCCCCCCGCATAATCTGACAGAGGTTATTAATGCCGTGATTTGCGTTATGAACAACCCCGAGGCTGAACTGGACGACATCATGGAGCATATTTCCGGGCCGGATTTCCCGACTAGGGGAATTATAATGGGCAGGGCGGGCATAAGGGCGGCATATGCCACCGGCCGCGGGCGCATACGTGTCCGCGCGCGGACGGAGATGGAAGAGTTCTCTAATGGACGCACACGCATAATTGTGAGCGAACTACCATATCAGGTAAATAAGACGCGCCTGCTTGAGGCAATTGCCGAGAATGTGAAAAATAAGCGGATTGAAGGCATTTCCGCAATGCGCGACGAATCTGACAGGGATGGAATGCGCATAGTCATTGAGCTAAAGCGTGACGCAAACGCTCAAGTCGTGCTCAACCGCCTGTACACGCAGACTCAGTTGCAGACGACGTTTGCAATTGTCATGCTTGCGCTTGTTGACGACCAATCACAGCCGCGCATCCTGTCGCTCAGGCAGATGCTCGACGAGTATATTGCATTTCAACGGGGGATTTTGCGCCGCCGTACGGAGTACGAACTGAAAAAAGCGCGTGAGCGCGCACATATCCTCGAGGGGCTGCGCATCGCCTGCGACAACATTGATGAAGTTATCCGCATCATCCGCACGAGCTACAACGACGCCAAGGAGCGTTTGATGGAGCGATTCGAACTCTCTGAAATTCAGGCTCAGGCTATATTGGAGATGCGGCTAAGAAGTTTGCAGGGGCTTGAGATTGAAAAAATAGAGAAAGAATACGCAGAGCTTCAAGAGAAGATAGCATATTATCTAAAGCTATTGGGCGACCAGAAGCTGCTCGACGAGGTTTTCATTGAGGAAATAATAGAGATTAGGGACAGATACGGAGATGAGCGCCGGACTGAGATTGCCATTGTCGAAGATGAGATAGACATTGAAGATCTAATAGATGAAGAAGAGTGTGTTTACACCCTGACCCACGCAGGGTATATTAAGCGTCAGCCCGCCAGCACCTATAGGTCTCAAAGGCGCGGCGGACGTGGTATAATGGCCATGACCACCCGGGAGGAGGACTACGTTGAGACGCTGTTTACCGCCTCTACGCATGACTATATCCTGTTTTTTTCCAATTATGGCAGGGTATACCGTAAAAAAGGGTATCTAATACCTGAAGCCGGGCGGCAGGCGAGGGGAACGAATATCGTAAACATCCTGCCGATGGAGCAAGGAGAAAAAGTGACCGCAATGATTCGCATGAGAGAGCTTGACGAGGACGCATACCTAGTCATGGTGACGCGAGGCGGGACAGTCAAACGGATGAGGGCGAAGGAATTGCGCAATGTGAAAAATGTCGGCATTCGCGCGCTGACCCTCGCTGAGGACGATGAACTGATTTCCGTGCGCGACACTGACGGAAAGCAGAAAATACTAATTGCTACACACAATGGCATGGCGATATTCTTCAATGAAACCGACGTCAGGCCTACAGGCAGGGCCGCAGCGGGCGTGCGGGGGATACGTCTGCGCAAGGGCGATTATTGCATAGGCGCAGCTCGTGCCAGAGAGGGCGGAACGCTCTTGACTGTGACGAGAAACGGATATGGAAAGAGGACGGAGATTAGCGAGTACTTGCGCGGCGAAGAAGGCGGGGTGCAGAGCCGAGGCGGATATGGGAAGAAGAATTATCTAATAACCGAAAAGACAGGCAAGGTCGTGGACGTCAAGGTAGTAGATGAGCAGGATGACGTGCTGATAATCTCTGACGACGGAACCATCATACGCATGGCGGCATCTGATATAAACATTATAAGCCGGGCCACGCAGGGGGTAAGGTTGATGCGGACTTCTGAAGACGCAAACGTAATCTCGATTGCGCGCACGGAAAAAGAAGAGGACACAGAGGATGCTGTTGAAGAGCCCATTACCGAAGATAAAACATAATTATCGGAGGTACCCTAATGAAAAAAGTCACAATTTACACAGATGGCGCATGCAGCGGCAATCCCGGCCCGGGAGGCTGGGGCGCAGTGCTAATGTATGGCGAAGCAAAAAGGGAACTCAGTGGCGGAGAGCCGAGCACAACAAATAACCGCATGGAGCTGATGTCGGTCATATCGGCGCTTCAAGCCCTGAAGGAACCTTGCGAAGTCAAGCTGTTTACCGATTCGCAGTATGTTTCAAACGCCATAAACCTAGGCTGGTTGGATTCCTGGCGCAGGAAGGGGTGGAAGCGCAAGGGTGGCGACGTAAAAAACCCCGATCTTTGGATAAAGCTGGTTCCGCTCATAGAAAAGCACGATGTCAAGTTCAACTGGGTCAAGGGGCATGCAGACAACGAACACAACAACCGCTGCGATGAATTAGCAGTAGCCGAGGCGCAACGATTGAAAAACGAATTAAGATGAATCGAGCGGGGGAATCATAATGACAGCCGGTATAATGGACATCTTAGGTGCGGTGGGCGAAATTGAAGTGATTATAATCAGGGTTGCAATAATCCTCTGCGACATGATTGGTGTACTGGTTCTCATGGTCACTGTGGGCAAGAGCATCTGGAATTATTTTCACCGCGACCGCCACGTCAAGCTGATGCTCGCCCAAGGAATCGCCCTAGCCCTTGAATTCAAGCTAGCCGGAGAGGTTTTGCGCACGGTGACGGTGCGCGACTGGAACGAGCTTGTAATATTAGGAACAATCATAGCATTGCGCGGAGCTATAACATTGCTGATTCACTGGGAAATCAAGGCAGAAAAAGCCGAGCAGAAAAAAGAGCAAAAAAAGGGGCTGGAATAGAGCGATCCTCAAGCCCCCTTGTCGATAAATTAATTTATGCAACTCATGCAATCATGCAAAAAGCGCCCTTGCTATATGCACCCCGGCGGCGCCCGCTTGGGCCAGCCCCCGGGTTATTCCTGCGCCATCGCCCGCACAGTATAGGTTTGGGATGGAGGTTTGCAGATTTTCGTTTAGGTCTGGGCGGGCGGAGTAGAATTTTGCTTCAACGCCGTAGAAAAGCGTGTGCTCCGACGCAAATCCCGGGGTCACTTTGTCAAGTGCCCTTGTCATTTCGACTAAGCTTATCATTGTATTATAGGGCAGAACCAGCCCCAAATCCCCCGGCACAGCCTCTTTTAGCGTGGGCTCCAAAAAACCTTCGGCTATGCGCTTTTCAGTGGAGCGCCTGCCGCGTAAGATGTCTCCGAATTTTTGGATGATGAGGCCGCCACTGGACAAATCGTTGGCCCGCTTGCACACTTCGCGGGCATATTCATTGGGCTTGTTAAAGGGCTTTGTAAATATATGGGACACGAGGAGGGCGAAATTGGTATTTGTGGAGCCTAGCGCCGGGTCAAAGTAGGCGTGTCCATTTGCAGCAATAACGCCGCTGTGGTTTTCCACGACGACATAACCTGAGGGGTTGGCGCAGAACGTGCGCACAACCGAGCCAGTAGATGAGTTGAAAATGAGCTTTGCTTCATATAAATGGCGGTTGATGTCCTGCATTATCACGTTGGACGTTTCAGCACGCACGCCAATGTCCACTTGATTGCATATGACGGGAATGCCCCGCTTTTCAAGGAGGCCTGCAAGCCATGCCGACCCATCTCTGCCGGGCGCAAGGATGATTTTTTTTCCAAGATACTCTTGCCCCATTTTAGTGGCCACACCTACAGCATGCTCTTGGCCGTCCTTTTCCGAGGTCAGGATATCTTCGACCTCTGTTTCGAAAAGCATCTCGATTCGCGTGCTCAAATCGTCGAATATTGACTGCATGACCTTGAGGTTCATCTCAGTGCCAAGATGTCGCACCTTGGCGCGCAGGAGCTTCAGTCCCGCCCCGTAAACCTTTTGCTCAATACGGTTTACCTCGGGACTGTCAGGGTCCGTTATCTGCGGCGGTGCGCCGTGTGCTAGGTTTATTTCATCTACGTAATTAATCAGCTCGAGGAGCTTTGATGCGGGCATATAGTCGCCCAACCAGCCGCCAAATTCAGATGTAATATTAAATTTGCCATCGGAATATGCCCCTGCGCCACCGAAGCCGCAGGTTATGGAACAGGCGGGCTTGCATCCGGCTTTTCCCTGCTCGCCCGATGATGTGGGGCAGAGCCGGGCTTTTTTGCTTAGTATAGGGCATTTTCTGTTATAGATGTCGTTGCCTCTGTCGATAAGGAGGATTTTTGCAGACGGGGATAGCTTTGCAGCTTCCCATGCGGCAAAAATGCCGCATGGCCCGGCACCTACGATAATAAGATCATATGCCATGATGATGTTTCCACCTTCCCCTATATGAATTCTATCTCCAGTTTTTTGCCGCTGTCTCTCCAGTCTTGCTTCCACGGTATGAAGGCTTCGTTGTAGTCCTTGCCGAGAAACAGGTGGCAATAGCTTATGAGGTCACTTGAAAATTTCTCTTGCGGTGTGTCAAGCAGCACATCTATTTCACACCAGAAGTGGTCCCCTTCCGGCGAATCTTCAATGAGTTGTCCACTGTACTGCCGGGTTTTATATAGGAACACCAGGTATCTGTCATTTGTATCTACGTCGCACCAATGCACCAGGCCGCAAGGTTTAAGCTCTTTTATATCCAGCCCGGTTTCTTCCTTTATTTCACGTACGGCACAAGCATGAAAGTTTTCGCCATGCTCAACTTTCCCGCCCGGGAAGCTCCATCCCGGCCATTTCCTCTTCCGATTTTGTACCAACACTTCAAGTGTTTGGGGATTTTGAATCATTACCATCGTCGTTAGCTCAACTGTCATACTCACCTCGGAATATAGAATATTTTGGCTTGCAAGTGTCAAAATGAGCAAAAACCAAGGCATCCACTGCATTTTCTTACAGGGCAGTGCATGAAAACACCCATGTACGGTGGCCTGTAACGCCACTTTGCCAGTATACCTATTGCGCCGTTTTTTTTCAAGCTAATTTTGGCTAGTGGCGGTGAAAAAGTGAAGCCGGCATTGAAATAAGCAATTAGAAGATGCATGAAGCCGCATGCGGGCGGAGCTGGCTGAGAGATGAGGCCATGTTGGCACACTAAGGAAGCTAGGCAAAGGGAAATGCGTTTGCATTTGGGGAAAGGAAAGGTTGGACATCATGAAAAACAGGAGTCTGAAATTAGCTATTTTACTTCCCTCGCTCGCTGTATTGATTATCGGAATCGCTATTCCGGGAAATACTAAGGCAGAGCGCCCGTAAATGGTCAAAGTGACCCTTGTTGTCCATTAAAAGCCGCACGCCATAAGCAAATGCAGCCTGATTCGGGATATCCCCGATCAGGCTGCATTGCAAAGCCGGGAGCTGCAGATATAAGGGCGGACAGTTACTCCACAATGCCTTTTTTTCGGTATACCAAGGCGAATAAAATACCCAGAACTGCAACATTTGCCCACATTATGGAGAAGGACTGCCAGAGGGGTGTGCCGCTGACTCCGTAGTTGAGGTAATCTGCGATTACGTTAAGTTGTTGCGTGTAGAATATGTGGTAGATGTTTGCAATGCGCTCGTTCATTTGGGCGAAGATGGGGCCGAAGCCGAGCGCAATTGCGATGGGCATGGACAGCCCGGCTGCGGCCTGCACATTGCTGCTTAGGATTCCAATGGCAGCGCCCAGCACGATAGACCCTGCTACCGCAGACATCATTGCGCCCATGAATATCAGCATTTCCACGCCGAAGAACGAACCCACCACCGAAAAGAGCATCGATGAAAAGAAGCTAAGGAAAAACACCACGCCGCCCACGCCGATGAGGTATGTGCTCGGCTTAACTCCCGCCATTGACAAAAACCGCAGGCTTTTGCGTTCGATGTCATCGGATATGATTGCCGCCACGACAGGGATAAGCCCCATTCCAGCGAAAATCGTCGCCTGCATAGTAACCATGTTTGGCATCGCCATTGCCATTTGCCCCGTGACTCCACTTATCATTTCGTCCAATATATATTGCGGCAAGGGCAACTGCGCAAAATATCCAGCCAAACTATCAATCATGCCATCTTGATCCATCATTGCACCAAGCGCAAGCGCTAAAAGCGGATATATCAGAAATTGTATGAGAGACTCAGGGTTTGCCCCGGTAGCCTTCAGTTGTTTTTTGAAAATAGCTTTGGTTGCATTCATTGCAGCCCGCCTCCTGTTAGTTTTACAAATACGCCTTCTAGGTCTTGCGTGGTTTTTATTGCGCCATGCCTCTCGCAGATGTCCTTAGGAGGGCCTTCTTCTATGATTTTCCCTTCATGCAGCATAACGACGCGGTCGCAGAGGTTTGTGGCTTCCTCCATGTTGTGGGTTGTGAGGAAAATTGTGCTGCCTGCTTTGCGCAGGTCTCGGATTAGCCAGTAGATGCCGCGCGCAGTGACGGGGTCCAGAGCACTGGTCGGCTCGTCAAGGAAGAGCACTTTTGGCTTGTGAAGAAGTGCGCGCGCCAGCACCAGCCGTTGGCGCATCCCTTTCGACAGGTCGTTTACTTTTGTTTTTGCGGCCTTTTCCAGCCCTACCTTTTTCAGCACATCCGTCGTGTGAGCGCGGGGGATTCCATATATTTCCTCAAAGACGATGAGGTTGTCCAGCGCCGAAAGTTGTACGAATAGGCCATCGTGTTCGAGCATCAGGCCGATTTCACTGCTGCTTGCGGCAACATGCCACTGCCCGCTGTCGGCAGTAATTTGCCTAGTCAGTATGTTGATTATTGTCGTTTTGCCGGCGCCCGACGGACCAAGCATCCCGAAAATTTCGCCTTCGTAGGTTTCAAATGTGACATCTTCCAGCACCTTGTTCCCACCGAAGGATTTCTCCACGTTTTTCATGCTTACGCTAATCATGCGACGTACACCTCCTCCTTGGCAATAAGCATACACCCTCACGTATACGTCACAGTCAAGACATTTTTGAAAAATTTTTTACCCTAGGTTGAAATACGAATGCCCACGGCGATTATTCCAGTATGCCGAGCCAAGCAAAAGTGGACGTTCAGATTTTAGTATATATACACAACCACAGGTATCTAATATTATGGATATATATTATTTTTATTTTCACACTATCACTTGACCTTAATTGATTTTATTGTTATAATAACATTTATTAGGGAGTTGATACTATGATTGCAAAACAACTTGAAAGTTCATTGATTTCAATAATTCAAAGCGTGATTGAGGAAAGTACTATAAAATTGGAGTCATTACCGATCGAGGCTCACATCGCAGTCAAGGCGCAGCGAATTCGCCGGAATATGGCTTTACATTGCAAGGCTATTGCATTTATGGAGTATGGTGCTCATGATCCAATATATGCGAGGCAGGCAGTTTTAACAGCCGAGGGGCTAGATAGTAAAATGCTGGAAAATTGCCCGAATGAGGAAATAACGTATCTTCATGCACTTTGGTGCATTGAGAGATTAATGCAGCATTATTCTGCTGAGCTGATAAAAGCCAATAATTTCAACGATGATGAAAAAATTTTTGTACTTGAAACGCAACTCGAAGTGCTTAGCGAGATTGTCTGTAAAATCCGCGATTTTGGAAAGCTAGAGAGGTATAACTTATATGAATGTTGACATCGCTAATTTTTTCAAATGCTTTGCAGACCAGTCAAGGATTGATATAATCAACATACTGTCATCTGGCGAAAGTTACACGGAATTGATTTCGGATATTCTTTCATTGACAATGGCAACTGTCTCTTTTCATTTGAAAAAATTGGAAGCCGCAGGTATTGTTAGTTCTCGACGAGAGCAATACTATTTAATATACACGTTGAATAATGATTTGCTTGACAAAAAGTTATCAGACATTGTGATAACCACAAAATCAGAGCGAGCGAATTCCATTACGGAATCTGAGTATGCGAAAAAAGTTATCTCAACATTTTTTCAGCACGGCAAATTGAATAAAATCCCCGCACAATTAAAAAAAAGAGAGATAGTTTTACGCGAGATACTCAAGGCTTTTGAGCTGGAACGCGAATACACAGAAAGAGAAGTCAATATTATTATCGCTGATTTTAATGATGACTTTTGCGCACTACGTCGCGCGATGATAGAATTTAAGCTGATGGAGCGGGAAAATATGATTTACAAACGTCTTGAGTAGCTGTTAATACTTGCAAACCATTAGACTATCAAAAATGTTTGTCAGACTCCGATAGCAAATTTTCTTCCAACCATTTTGCCAATCCGCCTCAGTAGGTACGAACTGCTTTCCAAATTAAAAGCTGCCTGTTGCCCCTTCTTCTTCAATGTCAACCCACAGGTTATAGCGTTTTGTGCTAAATTTTAGGACGCAATAATTAGGGTCGTCTGCCCCATTGGGGAAATGTTCTTCCAGCCCCTGATACCATGTGTCCTTTTTCGTTTCGGCATCTGTTACTACTTCAATATCCCCTACAAGGGTAATGTTGTAGTATGCGCCACCTTCATAGTTGTCATCGAATATGCACACAGATGCACGGCTGTTCTCTTTCGCACGTTTTGCCTTGTTTGAGTCAAGGGCAACACCAAATGTAATTTGACGGATACCATCGGCTTTAGAAATAGAAACAGTAGACGTAGTGGGATACCCTTCGTGGTCTAACAGCGACAAAGCAACGCCCTCTCCCATACCTAACTCTGCCGTCTTGTTTTTGATAATTTCTTCTGCTCTTGTAATTGTTTTTTTACTCATGTTTCACCCATCCTTTATTTTTGCAGATAGCACAGCTGACCGGACTCTGCTGCACACTTAAACGGCTCAAGCACCGCTCATTATATAGTAAAATATGACGCAGCGCAAGCAACATCACACTGGTAGCTTTGGAAAAAGTGTACATTGGTTACTAGTTCAGGGCCAGCCAAGAAAACCTAGTAGTAGGCACTTGATAGTAACATACATTGCTACCGAAAGCAAAATATCAAACAAACTCAATTCGCCCGTGGATTGAAATTATCTCACCTAATGGGATATGGAGTATTGGTGCGCTGGCTTTTATAATAAATGCAAGCGCGCTAATATTTTTCTTGGAGGAATTTTCAATGTATGTAGCCGAAAACTTGAAAGCCCTGCGCAAAGGTAAGGAATGGACGCAGGAAGAAATGTCAGAGGCAATTGGTGTTTCGCCGCAAAGCATCAGTAAATGGGAACGGGGGGACACCTTCCCCGACATCACGCTCCTACCCGCCCTTGCTAATTTGTTCAAGGTCAGCGTGGATGCCATTATCGGGATGGATAAAATTAATGAGGAAGAGGCAAAAACTGCGGTATTCAAGTCCGGGCATGAGTATTTACGCCAAGGCGATGGTAAAGCCGCTTCAAAGGTCTTTTCAGATGCGCTGAAAACCTATCCCAACGATGAAAGTCTGATGTGCGAACTGGCTTTGGTTTTATCTCTCGAAAGCGACCCGGCAAAGTTGCAACAGGCGGCTTCGTTGTGCGAACGGGTGCTTTCTGGCAATCCCACCGAAAAAGTGCGCCATACCACCTGCGCCGCTGTATGTTTCGTCTACTTCAAGCTGGGGGAAAAAGACAAAGCCCTGGCCGCCGCGCGTAATTTGCCGCATCTTCGTGAAAGCCGTGAGAATATTTTAGCGGAATTCCGAGACGAACCGGATGTTGCCGACATCAACTCGTACCTAAGATTTATCGCCTTGGGTGAGGAAGACAACCAAGATAAGGTGCTGGTTGATTTTGGCATGGACATGGTTGTTATGTTTACTAGTGAGTATGATTTACTGGAGCGGATAAAAATACTCCGCAAAGAAATCGGTGTAGACTCAAGCCTCAAAGGACAGCGAAAGCTTCCGCATATCCGTGTCCGTGATAATATTGACCTGCCCCCCAGCCGAGTTCGGGTTTGCTATTATGCGGATTTATTGCTGGATAAAGATTTTTTAAACCCTGATGATGCTGTTGAAGAAGTGATTATGGCTTTAAGTAAGATAGCGAAAAATATTTGAAACCTTACGAATTTGCGACCTTTTGCTAGGCAACTAAAAAAGTTGGGTATAAATTTTCAATGGAAGAAGTAGTGCTGGTAAGGGTGCTTTCACTTCATTAATACATACATAATGGCCTTCTGGCAGTGCAGGCGGTTTTCGGCTTCGTCGAAAATCTCCTGCGCATGTTTTTCGAAGATTTGTTCGGTGATTTCCTCTCCTTTGTGCGCAGGTAGGCAGTGCTGGATCATACAGCCGGGATTCGCCAAAGCCATTAGTGTATCGTTGACCTGATAGCCTTTAAACGCCATTTTGCGCTTCTCAGATTCGCCCTCTTGACCCATGGATGCCCACACATCGGTGAATATGACATCCGCCTTCGCTGCGGCGATTTCTGGCTTGTCCGTCAGCTCGAACTTGCAATCTTTGACCGAGCTTGCAAAATCAAGCACCTGCTTGTCCGGCCTGTACCCTTCAGGGCATGCGGCAGACACGTCCATGCCACATTTCAGGCAACCGGTTATCACCGAGTTAGCAACATTATTGCCATCCCCAATCCAGCATGCCTTTAAGCCTTCGAGCCTCCCCTTGTGCTCCCGTATCGTCATCAAGTCGGAGAGCGCTTGGCAGGGGTGCTCAAAATCGGTCAAGCCATTTATGACCGGGATGGCCGAGTGGAGGGCGAGCTCCTCTACCTCTTCTTGCTCGAAAGTGCGTATCATAATGCAGTCGCAATAGCGGCTAAGCACCCTCGCCGTGTCCGCAATTGGCTCGCCTCGCCCAAGCTGGCTGTCCGCATTTGACAAAAAGATGCCATGGCCTCCCAGCTGAAAGATGCCTACTTCAAACGAGACGCGCGTGCGGGTTGAGTTTTTTGCAAAAATCATGGCAAGGGTTTTTCCGGATGGAAAATCATGCTTTTTCCCCGATTTCTGCTCAGCCTTGAGCCTGTCTGCCGTATCGAGTATAAGCGTTATATCGTCGCGGCTTAGGTCAAGTAACTTTAATAGGTCTTTGTTCATAACATTTCCTCATATTGTATAGTAGTAGTTTTTATTGTCCCTCTCCAAGGACGTTATGCTGCACTGTTAGGGATACTGTGGTTTGGTTATCACGTCAAACTTAAATTTTGCATTTGCATCTCCATATGCTATAATTGTCACTACCAAAAAAATATTGAAAGGATATGCATCAATGAAATTTCCACAAATGCCGTACGCAAGGCCCGATTATGATGAGACGAGGGCAAAACTGGAGGCTCTTTTAACCAAATTCAAAGACGCTAAAACCAAGGAAGAGTGTTTTGCGGTTTGCGAGGAAATCGACGAATACTCCAAGGACATAGGCACTATGTTCAATTTGGCCTATATCCGGAATACCTTGGACACCACGGACGAATTTTATGACAAGGAGAAGGCGTATTCTGATGAGGTAAGCCCCAAACTCACAGAAGTTCAGCAGGAACTGGTAATGGCAAAACTACAATCCCCATTCAGGAAAGACATGGAGGAGGCATGGGGCACCCTCATGTTTGACAATGCTGAAATACAGCTAAAAACCTTCACGCCCGCAATCGTGCCCGACAAGCAGGAGGAAAACAGGCTGCAAAGCGAATACTCCAAGCTCATAGCTTCCGCACAAATCGAGTTTGACGGCAAAACCCTGACATTGGCGCAAATCAGACCCTACTTTGAAAAGCCCGACCGCGGTGTGCGCAAAGCCGCCACAGAAGCCGCCGCCGCCTGGTATATGCAAAACAAGGATAAGCTTGATGAAATATTCGATGAGCTTGTAAAGGTGCGCCAGCGTATAGGCGAGAAGCTTGGCCACCCCAATTTTATCCAAGTGGGCTACTATCGCATGCAGCGCAACTGCTACGATGAAAAAATGGTGGCAAAGTTCCGGGAAGGCGTTGTGAAATACATCGTCCCCATCGCCAAAAGGCTCAAAGACGCACAAGCAAAGCGCATAGGCGTAGATACGCTAACGGTTTATGACGACCCCTTTGAGTATCCGGAAGGGAACGCCAATCCCAAAGGCACTCCCGACGAGATTTTTGCCCATGGCAAGAAAATGTATCATGAACTCTCGAAGGAGACGGGAGAGTTTATCGACTTTATGATGGATAATGAGCTGTTTGACGTGCTGACCCGCCCGGGCAAGGCGGCGGGGGGTTATTGCTCATTTATTTCAAAATTCAAATCCCCATTTATTTTCGCCAACTTCAATGGCACGGCGGGGGATATTGACGTGCTGACCCATGAGGCGGGCCATGCCTACGCCGGATATGTTAGCAAGGATATTTATCCCTCTGAACTTAGGAGGTATTCCAGTGAAACGGCCGAAATCCATTCTATGGCGATGGAATTTTTCGCATGGCCTTGGATGGAAGGCTTCTTTGGGGACGAAACTAAGAAATACTACTACAGCCACCTGGCAAGCGCCCTCACATTTATTCCCTACGGCACAATGGTGGATGAGTTCCAGCATCATGTTTATGAGAAGCCCAATATGACGCTCAAAGAGCGCAACGACCTTTGGCTTGAACTGGAGGGCAAGTACCGCCCATGGCTCGATTTAAAAGGTGTGCCATTCTTCGATGAAGGCCGCCGCTGGCAATCTCAGCTGCACTTATATCAATATCCGTTCTACTACATAGATTACTGCTTGGCTCAAATCATGGCGCTCTCCTTCTGGGCGGAGGATCAAGTAGATCACGACTCCGCTTGGGGGAAATACCGCCGCCTAGTGGGCTTTGCGGGGACAAAGACCTTTGTGGACTTAATAAAAGACGCTGGACTCCCAAGCCCCTTTGTGCCCGATAACTTGAAAACCGTGGCAGATGCGGCTGCAAAATGGCTTGACGAGAACTCCTACTAAGCGGCTGGGTTGGTGGCTATTTTGAAGTAGCGCTGTGTTTTCTATAGATGCTTCTTCAAAATGGCCAAACCCTTGTCTATTTCCTCGTAGGTTATTGTCAGTGGAGGGAGCATTCTCAGGGCGTCGGCGCCGGCTGTCAGTATCAGGAGTCCGTCGTCCACGCAAGCTTGTGCCACGTCCTTGGGCGCCACCCCCTTCATCGAAATGCCCAGCATAAGACCTTTGCCACGGATTTCGCCTACTGACTGCAAACCCCAGCTTTTTATCGTCTCAGCGATGTGCTGGCCTTTTTTTGTGACTTCCGCCAGTGCGCCGTCGTCCAATTGATTCAGAACTTCCAGCGCACCCGCCGCCGATATGGGATTTCCGCCGAAGGTCGTCGCATGTGTCCCTGCTGTCAGGACTGCGGCGCACTTTTCATTTGCCATGATGCCTCCCATCGGCAATCCCCCTGCGATGCCCTTTGCGAAGCTCACAACATCAGGCACTATGCCATAGTGCTGAAATGCAAACAGCGCACCCGTCCTGCCGACCCCTGTCTGCACCTCGTCGATCAGCAGCAGCAAATCCCGGTCGGTGCATAGTTTTGCTACGGCTTTTACATACCCCGGGTCGAGCGGCAGGACGCCGCCCTCGCCCTGTATGAGTTCTAGCAGGATGGCGCACACACCGCCACTGGTTGGCGCGGCCGGCATTGGTTTCAGCGCCGATGTGCCATCGATGCTTGCAGCGGCTGTTGCGCCTGCGTCCAATAATGTTTCCAGCGCCTTGATGTCGTTTGCGGCGACATGCTCAAAGCCCTCAGTGAATGGGAAAAAATAATTGTGAAACGATTCCTGCCCCGTTGCGGCCAGGGTCGTAATCGTCCTGCCGTGAAAGCTCTGCATGAGGCTGATTATCGTGCTCCTGCCTTTGCCGTATTTGTCGAATGAATATTTTCGAGCGAGCTTAATCATGCCCTCGTTGGCCTCGCCGCCCGCATTCGCAAAGAACACATTTTTCATCCCCGTGCGCGCCGTAAGCCGCTCGGCAAGTTTGGCGTATGGCTCAGAGTAATATAGGTTTGATACGTGCTGGAGCTTCATAGCCTGCGTATACACCGCATCCGCCCATTTCTTATTTCCGTATCCAATGGAATTGACGCCGATGCCGCTTGTAAAGTCGATATACTCTTTTCCCTCAGGGCTGTAGAGCCTTGCGCCTTCGCCTCGTTCGATTACAGCGTCGAACCGTCCGTAAGTTTGCATAACATTTTGTGAATCAATGGTTTTTATTTCATTGCTGGTCATATTGTGCCCTCCTTAGTTTGTATAGGGGATTGCCCCTAAGAGCCTGTTTATAATCTTTTTGTACTTTACTACTCAGCAGCAGTTCCCGAGAAAACCTAGCAGTAGGCTTCTTAATGCCGGGTCGTTTGCACCCATCATATCAGGCTCTAATATATCATAGTGCCGGCGCCTTCGTCGGTTAGCATCTCTATTAGTATTGAGTGCCTTATCCGCCCATCTAGGATGTGCGTCCGCTTTACTCCACCCGCTATTGCAGTAGCGCAGCACTCTACTTTTGGAATCATGCCGCCTGCCACAATCTTTTTTTCCTTAAGGCTCTCAATTTCATCTACTCTAATCACCTTTATCAGCGTTTCTTCGGCATCCGGAACACGCAGCACCCCACGTGTGTTCGTCAGCAAAATCAGCTTTTCCGCACCTAGCGCCGCCGCCAGCTTTGCCGCTGCGGGGTCAGCGTTGACATTGTACGAAGCGTCCTTATCCACCCCAAATGCTACCGTGGCAATGACCGGAATATGCCCATCGTCAATTGCTTGCCGCACTATCCCCGGATTGACATTAACTATATCCCCGACAAATCCATAATCATCGCCGTCGCCCTTATCCATCTTTTTTGCTTCGAAAAGCTTTCCGTCCAGCCCGCACAGGCCTATGGCGCTTCCACCTTTTCTCTGGATTGTCGCTACGAGGTCTTTGTTGACCTTTCCGCACAAAATCCCCTGCACGACTTCCATTGTTTCGCTGTCGGTATAGCGCAGCCCATTGATGAACCGGGGCTCTATACCCAATCGGTCTAGCATCTCATTTATTTCAGGCCCGCCGCCATGGACAAGCACGGCATGTATGCCGACAAGCTGCAATAATATTATATCCTCAATGACTGCATCAAATAATTCAGGGCTTATCATTGCGTTTCCGCCATATTTTATAACAACGACTTTGCCTGTGAATTTTTGTATGTAAGGCAGTGCTTCTACAAGCGTATGCGCACGTTCGTGGTTGCTGTTAATCATTTGCCCCCCTGCCTACGACCTATAGTCGCCGTTGATTTTTACGTAATCATATGTTAGGTCGCACCCCCAGCATGTGCATCCGGCGTTGCCTTCGCTGAGCGTTATGTCTATAGTTACATCGCGCTCTGTCAGGATTTTTTTCGCAAATGCCTCGTCGAATGGCAGCCCGCGCCCATTTTCGCAGACAGATATCCGCCCTGCTGTCGACTCAAACGCAACGCAAACGCTGCCGGGGTCGAATTCGACGCCTGAATACCCCATTGCGCACAGCACCCTGCCCCAGTTTGCATCTGCGCCAAAAACCGCTGCTTTGGTTAGGGATGACGATATCACTGATTTCGACAGAGCTTCCGCCTCTTGCTCGTTCCTTGCGCCGCTGACGTGGCAGGTTATGAGATGGGTTGCGCCCTCTCCGTCCGCAGCTATCATTTTCGCAAGCTCGATGCATAGTGCGTCAAGAGCCTGTGCGAATAATTTATAGCCGTCGCCAATGTCCGTTATTTCTGCGTTGCCCGCAAGCCCGCTTGCAAGCAGGGATAGCATGTCGTTTGTTGATGTGTCGCCATCAACCGACACTCTGTTGAAACTAACATTTGTTGCGTTTTCCAGAGCCTTCTGCATCATTTCGGAGCTTATGGCGCAATCCGTCGTCAGGAATGCGAGCATCGTCCCCATATTGGGGTGGATCATGCCGCTTCCCTTTGCAATGCCTCCGATTCTGACAGGTTTTCCATCAATGGTTATTTCGGCGGCAAGCTCCTTCATGGTGAGGTCGGTCGTCATTATCGCCGCCGCCGCATCATTTGATCCGTCGTATGTCAGCTTTGACGCAAGCTCGGCGACGCCGCCTTCTATGACCTCTACGGGCAGGGTTTGGCCTATTACTCCGGTAGAGGCGACTATTACGTCGTCCTCGCTCAGCCCCAGCTCTGCGGCTATGGCGCGGCACATTCTATGGGCGTTTTCTTCGCCGTTTGGCGCACATGCGTTTGCGTTGCCGCTATTTGCTATGACCACGCATGCTTTGCCGTTTTTTAAGTGCTCCTTAGTTACATGGATTGGTGCAGCTTTCACCACGTTTTTCGTATAGACCGCCGCCGCCGAGCATTCGCAGTCTGCCACAATCAGCGCTAGGTCTTTTTTTCCGATGATATTTGTTTTGACTCCCACGTGCATCCCCGATGCCCTAAAGCCTTTTGCGGCGCAGGCGCCGCCTTCGATGAAGTTCATAAGTGTGTTCGTTCCTTTCAGCTCGTTTTGGGGCCTTGGCGCTATTCCAGCCCTTTTCCCTCGTCCATTCCGAGCATTATGTTCATATTCTGCACTGCGGCTCCTGAAGCTCCCTTGCCTAAATTATCAAGACGCGCTGTGACAATTGTCAGCTCGGCATTCCCACTTACGGTCAGCTCCAGCATGTTCGTCCCTGCGCCCCAACTGCTTTCAAGCATTCCGCTTCCAAGTTCGGGCGCAACGGTCACAAATCGCTCCTCGGCGTAGTAGTTTGATAGCTCCCTGAGTATATCTGACGCCGAGGGGATTCCGTCCAACAGGTCATTGTGCAGTGCTATCGTGGCTGCGATTCCGCAATAGTAGTCGTCCACAATTGGGCAAAATACGGGCGGCCTCGACAGTCCGGTCACAGAGATTATTTCGGGAAGGTGCTTATGCCGGAGTTCCAGCCCATATATCCTCGGGGCGGACATTTCGGGCGTTTTGCTGCTTTCGTAGGCGTGAATCATTGTCTTTCCGCCGCCCGAATATCCAGTCAGCGATGTGCATGTCAGGGGGTAATCGCAGGGCATTATGCCAAGTTCTATGAGCGGATATGCCGCCGCTATGATGCCTGTTGAGTGGCAGCCCGGGTTTGCGACCCATCGCGCTTTTGCAATTTCTTCCCGCCTTTTTTTTGAGAGTTCGGGGAACCCATATGCCCAATCGGGGTCTGTCCTATGTGCCGTTGATGCGTCGATTACTCTTGTTTTCTCGTTTTCAATAAGCGAAACAGACTCTTTTGACGCTTCGTCCGGTAGGCACAGGAATACTATGTCTGCTTCATTTATCATTTTTTTCCGCGCAGAGGCGTCTTTACGCTTTTGTTCTTCTATCAGCAGCATCTCTATGTCGCTGCGGCGGCCAAGGCGGTCGAATAATTGCAATCCAGTCGTGCCTTCCCGGCCGTCTATAAATATCTTTGGCTTCATACGCTTCCCCAGCCTTTCAGCTTGTTGCTAGGAAAGTATAGCAGAGATTGTATAATTATGCAACAACTTTTAGAAATTTATTGAATAATATGCGCTATTTTATGAATATTATTCAATCAACGAGGGTTGCCCGGAGTGGGACCCAAGGGAGGATTCAAACATTGACTATGCGCTTAAATCTGATATAATCGACCTAGGCGGCGAAAAAACAGCTGTGCTGCCTGGAGCGGATGAGATTCCGGTTATACCGATAAAGTAAGAACGTTTGACGAATGTGCATGTGGGCGAAGCAGGAGGGCAGGGTTGTGTTGGTTTGAAACTCTTAACCATAGATGGCAACAGTATTATTAACCGCGCTTTTTACGGAATTCGACAGCTTACGGCAGGGGATGGGACACCTACCAATGCCGTTTATGGATTTATATCCATACTGCAAAAGCTTATCAGCGACGAATCGCCGGATGCGTTGTGCGTGACATTTGACACACCTGCGCCGACCTTCCGCCATGAGCGTTATGGCGAATACAAGGCGCACCGCACGGGCATGCCGGACGAGCTGGCGGTTCAGATGCCTATTTTGAAAGAAGTCCTGGATGCGATGAACATCCGTCGGTATGAGCTTGTCGGCTGGGAAGCCGATGATTTGCTTGGCACGTTGGCAAAAAACTGCGAAGCCCTGAATTGGGAATGCGTCATTGTCACAGGAGACAAGGACAGTTTGCAGCTGGTAACGGAGCACACGCGCGTGCGGAATGTCAAAACACGCAAAGGGCAGACGGAAACGAAGAACTATACCCCCTCTGTGTTTTTTGAAGAATACGGTTTTGAACCCGAAAAGATGGTTGACCTAAAAGCGCTGATGGGCGATTCATCCGACAACATACCGGGTGTCGCCGGAGTGGGCGAAAAGACTGCGCTCGATTTAGTCCGCAGGTTCGGCGGGATTGACAGAATTTTCTCCGACTTGGACACGCTTGACATCAAAGACTCCGTGCGTAAGAAACTAGACGCAGGGCGTGAGCGTGCGGAACTATCCTATGAGCTTGCAACCATAAATTGCAGTGCGCCGCTCGAAATCAACCCCAATGACAGCCTGCGCTGCGAAGTGGACAACGATAGGCTGTTTGAAATTTTTAAGAGGCTTGGGTTTACTCGCTACATCAAAGAGTTTGCCCTAGCGCTCCCCACCGTTTCCGCTACCGTTGTGGAAAGGCCTACGATTATTGAAATATCTTCGGCAGAGGACTGCGCTGAGCTCCTCAGGGCTGCAAAAGGCGCCGAATGCGTTGCGGTCCGGGTGGACACGCTGCACTTTGACAGCATTGTGGTTGCGATATGCCCGAGCGAGGGGGGTGGCTCGCCCGGCACCTTCGCTCACAGCAAATCCGCCATTCTGCGGCGGGGCGCTACCGAAGGGTTTGACGAGGCGCTCAGGGTGCTCTTGAGCGGCGGCATCCGAAAGGTCGGGCATGATGTCAAGGATATCCTGCGTGCTTGCCTTGAGCGAGGAATTCCGTGCGGAGGCTGGGTCTTTGATACTGCGCTGGCGGCATATTTTATCTCTCCAACGGATAGCAGCTATGCAATTGGGCGGATTTCTGAGCGATATTGTGGGTATGCTCCGGGTGGGGGTGACGAGCCGGGTGGCCAGTTGACAATGCTCTCTGATTCAAGAAATGTGCTTGCCGAGGAAGCTCATGCGATTAGGTTGCTTCATGGAGCTTTGAGCGATAAGCTCAAGGAGTTCGATTTGGAGTCTGCGGGGGCGGATATTTGTCGGCGGGCAAGCGGGGGCGAGGCCCCTTACAGGGGGCTCTACTATGATGTTGAACTTCCACTTTGCAATGTCCTTGCGGACATGGAATTTGCGGGCTTTCTTGTGGACAAGGCCGCACTTGAACAATTTGGGAAAACCCTTGCCGAGAGCATAGGTGTAATAGAAGCGCAGATTTACGAGCAAGCCGAAGAGCCGTTTAACATCAACTCTCCAAAACAGCTAGGCTCCGTTTTATTTGACAAGCTGATGCTGCCCGCCCCGAAAAAGACCAAAACAGGATATTCAACAAATATAGAAGTGCTCGACAGCTTGACAGGCAAGCATCCGATAATTTCGCTCATCAAGGATTATCGCGAGCTGGCAAAGCTGAAATCCACGTACGCTGACGGGCTTTTGAAAGTGATAAAACCGGATGGGCGAATCCACACTCATTTCGGAATGACCGTTACCGCAACAGGCAGGCTATCCTCAACAGAGCCGAATTTGCAAAACATCCCCGTCAGGAAAGCGATGGGGGGCGAGCTTCGCAAGATGTTTGTGGCAAGGGAAGGGATGGTTTTGGTCGATGCGGACTACTCCCAGATAGAATTGCGTCTGCTTGCCCACATCTCAGAAGACCCGGTAATGATTGCCGCATTCGAGCGTGCCGATGATATTCATGCTGTGACGGCTTCGCAGGTGTTCGGGGTGCAGCTGGAGTCGGTGACGCCGGAGCAGCGTTTTCGGGCAAAGGCTGTAAATTTCGGCATTGTTTATGGAATCTCGGCGTTTTCTTTAGCAAACGACATCGGGGTCTGCCCAAAGGAAGCGAAGGCTTATATTGATAATTACCTGGCAAATTATGCAGGAGTGCGTAAGTACATGGCGGAGATTGTCGAGAGCGCAAAGAAGCTCGGGTATGTCTCGACGCTCTTTGGCAGGCGGAGGTATTTGCCGGAGCTAAAATCGGCGAATTTCAATACTCGCTCATTCGGGGAGCGGGTTGCGCTGAACATGCCAATTCAAGGCACGGCGGCGGACATAATAAAGATTGCGATGATAAATGTGGCAGGGCGGCTTCACTCCGATGGGCTGAAGGCAAAGCTGATTTTGCAGGTGCATGACGAACTCATCGTTGAGTGCCCCGAAAATGAAGCCGAAGTCGTAGGCGCGCTTTTACGGGAGGAGATGGAAAATGCCGCGCAATTGTCAGTGCCCTTGGTGGCGGACACCCGCACCGGAAAAAGTTGGTACGATGCTAAGTGAACGTAGGGTGACGGCTAGCATTGCTTTAGCGACCGAGGAAGACATGCCTTGGATTTTTGAAATCGAGCAGGAAGCTTTTTCGCCGCCTTGGACTCATGGCTCAATTTTGTCCGAGATTTATAATGCGGATTCGTTTTTTGCTGTTGCGCGAGAATCTGACGTTGTTTTGGGCTTTGTTATTTTGCGGCGGTTAGTTGATGTGGGTGAGCTTCTTCAGATCGCAGTTCGTGAGGACGTGCGGCGGAGCGGAGTTGCAGATTTGCTGCTGGACGCTGCGCTTGGGTTTGTGCGTGAAAATGGGCTTGCGTCTGTCTCCCTTGAAGTTCGAAAGAGCAATGATGCGGCGATATCATTGTACGTCAAACATGGGTTTAAACCCACTAGACAGAGGAAAGATTATTATGCCGAGCCACTTGAGGATGCAGTCGAGATGGCTAGGGGATCTATATGGAACTGAGGAAGATTTTTGGAAAGCAGGAGACCTTTTTATGATTATTCTTGCAATCGAGACATCTTGCGACGAAACTGCTGTTGCGGTCGTTCGGAATGGGCGGGAAATTCTGTCAAGCGAGCTTTTTTCGCAGGCGGATATGCATGCGCTGTATGGTGGCGTTGTCCCCGAAATAGCCTCGCGAAACCATGCCGCTACCATTGGAAAGCTTGCAGAGCTTGCCGTAAAGAACTCAGGCATCACAAAATGCAAGCTCGATGGGGTTGCGGTTACCTATGCGCCAGGGCTTATCGGGGCTTTGCTTGTTGGCGTGAATTTTGCCAAGGGTTTAGCTATGGCCCTTGATGTGCCACTTATCCCCGTGCATCACATAAGGGGGCATATCGCCGCAAATTATATAGCCTTTCCGGAGCTTGAACCGCCTTTCCTGTGCATGATTGCCTCGGGGGGCAGCAGCCTTATTGCAGACGTACGCAGCTATACGGATATTAGCATAGTCGGTCGCTCGCGCGACGATGCCGCAGGCGAATGCTTTGACAAGGCTGCGCGAGTGCTTGGGCTCGGCTATCCTGGTGGGCCTGCGCTAGATAAGCTGGCGCAAATGGGGGATGAAGCGCTTTTCGCCCTGCCCCGCCCAAATATCGAGGGCCATCCATATGACATGTCGTTTTCCGGTTTGAAAACCGCAGTCGTCAACATCGTCCACAATACGGAACAAAAAGGGGAAGCGCTGGATAAAGCTTCTCTCGCCGCTTCGTTTGCAGCTACTGTAAGCGACATCCTCGTGTCGCGAGTCATTGCGGCGGCACGAGAGCTGGGGCGCGACAAAATAGCAATTGCCGGGGGCGTTGCGGCAAATTCGCGCATTCGGGCGGACTTTGTTAAGTCTGCGGGCAAGCAAGACCTTAAACTGTTTATCCCGCCGCTCAACCTGTGCGGCGACAATGCTGCAATGATTGGGTGCCAGGGGTATTACGAATATCTCGCAGGTGCTAGGGCGGGAATGGACTTGAATGCTTTTGCCACGTTGGACGTCAGTTTTTGATTACGCCATAAAACGCACTTGCTAAAACGCAGAGCAACCTGAAATTTGACTTAAATCAAGCAATTTGCTATAATTGCTTGATTTGTCAATTATTCAGGGAGTGCTGTTGTATGTGGCTTGCCGATAAATGGGTCGACTATGAGTTGCTCGACTGCTCCGATGGCGAAAAGCTGGAGCGGTGGGGGGGTGTTGTGCTAGTCAGGCCAGACCCGCAAGCCATCTGGCGGACGCCTAAGGAACACTCCGGATGGCATGACCCCGATGCCCGCTATGTGAGGTCGCACAGCGGCGGCGGTGAGTGGCATAGTGGCAGGGCGCCAGGCAATTGGCAGGTAGGCTACGGTGAGCTGAGGTTCAATGTGAGCCTTATGAACTTCAAGCATACTGGGCTTTTTCCTGAGCAGGCTGTCAACTGGGAGTTTGTTTCAGGGAAGATACGCTCTGCAAGCCGTAGCATTTCTGTCCTCAACCTTTTTGCCTACACCGGAGCCGCCACGCTTGCCGCAGCAGCCGCAGGCGCCAGTGTCTGCCATGTCGATGCGGCGCGCGGGATGGTTTCGAGAGCCCGGGAGAACGCTGCGGCGTCAACGCTTGAGGATAGGCCCGTGCGGTGGATTGTGGACGATTGCGCCAAGTTTGTTGAGCGTGAGATACGGAGGGGCCGTAAGTATGATGCTTTGATTATGGATCCTCCGTCATATGGCCGCGGGCCGTCCGGCGAGGTTTGGAAACTGGAGGATGGTTTGTTTGATTTTGTCAAGCTTTGCTCGATGGTCCTTAGCGACGAGCCCTTGTTTGTGCTCATAAATTCATATACAACCGGACTATCGCCCTCTACTCTTACCTATATTTCGCAGTCGCTGCTTGGAGGGCATAGCGAGAGCCGTGAGCTTGGGCTTCCCGTCACTGTTAGCGGACTTGCGTTACCTTGCGGCGCCTCTTGCCGGTGGGTGCCTTAACTTGTCAGAAGGTGTATGCATTTTGGATAGCATTATTAAAACCGAAAAGCTTGAGTTTTCCTATTTTGGGGCTGCTGATTCAGAACCTAAGACTGTTCTTAAGGGGCTTGACATTGAGATTGAGAAGGGCACCTTTGTTGCGGTGCTTGGGCATAATGGGTCGGGCAAGTCCACTCTGGCAAAGCATTTCAACGCTATTTTGCTCCCGGAGGGTGGGCGTGTCCTGGTTTGCGGGGCCGATACTTCCGACGAAGAGTTGATTATTGAAATCCGCCGGAGGGTCGGGATGGTTTTTCAGAACCCCGATAATCAGATAGTCGCTACCGTAGTTGAGGAGGACGTCGCCTTTGCCCCCGAAAACCTTGGATACCCATCGGACGAGATTCGCCGGCGCGTCGACGAGGCTCTGAAAATGGTCGGCATGTACGAATACCGCAGCCACGCTCCCCATTTGTTGTCTGGCGGCCAAAAGCAGAGGATTGCAATTGCCGGGGTCTTGGCGATGGAGCCAGAATGCGTCGTGTTTGACGAGCCTACCGCCATGCTTGACCCCCGAGGCAGGGAGAGCATAGTCAATGTCGTGCGCAACCTTCGAGACAAGCTTGGAGTCACTGTTGTGCTGATAACGCACCACATGGACGAGGCTGTTTATGCGGATAGGATTGTCGTTATGTCAGGCGGCGAGTTTATACTTGACGGTGCGCCGCGCGATGTTTTTATGGATGATGTGACGCTGAGGCGGGCGGGGCTGGATGTGCCGGAGACCACTGCGCTCATTCACGCTTTGAGGGAGGACGGGCTGGAGTTGCCCTTATCTGCACTGACCATAGAAGAATGTGCAGATGCAATTTTTGCGGCGTTGCAGCCGAAGTCAGAAAAGTACAAAAATGAAAAGGAATAAGCGGATTTGCCATTGCTACGAACAGAAAAACTTAATCACATTTACTCAGCAGGGACACCTTTTGAGCGTGTCGCCGTTTCCGATGTAAATTTCGCCGTGGAAAAAGGCGAATACCTCGGGATTATCGGGGCTACGGGTTCTGGCAAATCGACGTTTATTCAGCATTTGAACGGCCTGCTCAAGCCAACCTCGGGGAGTGTCTACTATGAAGGGCGCAACATTCATGAATCAAAGGGCTACGCTCGTGAGACAAGGTTCAAGGTCGGGTTGGTGTTCCAGTACCCCGAGTATCAGCTTTTTGAATCTACTGTCTTTGAAGACATAGCATTTGGCCCTAAGAACATGGGTCTTTCGGAAGCCGAGGTCAGGGAGCGAGTGCTTGAGGCGGCGGGATTTGCAGGGCTGAAGGAGGCCCAGCTCGAAAAGTCGCCGTTTGAGCTCTCCGGCGGCGAAAAACGGCGTGCCGCAATTGCCGGAGTAATTGCGATGCGGCCCGGCGTCCTTATTCTCGATGAGCCGACCGCCGGATTAGACCCGCAAGGACGTGATGAGATAGTGGGGAACATACTGAATTACAAAAAAGCTCGTGAAGCGACCATTATAATGGTGACGCACGATATGGAGGAGATTTCCCGCTCCGTAGATAGGATAGTCCTTTTTGAGCGCGGCAAAATAGCCTTGGAAGGCACTCCGGCGCAAGTGTTCTCCGAGGTCAAACTGTTAAATGAGCTGGGGTTATCCGCCCCAAAGGTGACCTTAGTCGCCGAAAGGCTGCGCGAACTGGGCTTGCCGCTCAAAAAAGATATCTATATGATTGAACACCTGAGAGATGAGCTTAAACAGTTGAGGGAGGCTAGGGGCTGATGCTTAAGGATATTACGCTTGGGCAATTTTTCCCCGGGAATACTGTCGTCCATAGGCTAGACCCCAGGATGAAGCTGGTGCTGACGCTTATTTATATAACTGCCCTTTTCCTGGCTCAGGGCCTTTTTGGTTATGCTTTGATGCTCGGTGTGCTTATAACATGCCTGGCTCTATCTAGGATTTCCCCAAAGACCGTTTTGCGCGGGCTCCGGCCTGTATTGTTTATCATCTTGGTTACAGTCATCCTCAACGTCTTTTTTATCACCGGGGAGACAATCCTTTTTGAGTACAGGTTTATTGTTATAACGCAAGAGGGGCTTCTGACTGCGGCTTTCATGGCTTCCAGGTTGCTCATGTTGATTGTTGGGACTTTCCTGCTCACTTACACAACATCCCCCATCGCCCTGACCGATGGGCTTGAACAAATGCTTAGCCCGCTTAAAAAGATACGGCTGCCCATACACGAGCTGGCTATGATGATGAGCATCGCCCTGAGATTCATCCCTACGCTTATTGAGGAAACGGATAAGATTATGAGTGCGCAAAAGGCAAGGGGGGCGGATTTTGATTCCGGCGGCCTGATAAAGAGGGCAAAGGCGATACTTCCGCTCATCATACCGCTTTTTATCAGCGCATTCCGCAGGGCTGACGAGCTGGCCACCGCAATGGAGAGCCGTTGTTACCACGGCGGCGAAGGCAGGACTAGGATGAAAGTTTTAAAGTCAGCCCCGAGGGATTACATGGCTTTGCTGTTTGGCGCTGTCGTCATAGCGACAGTTGTTTTGCTTAGGGCGGCGGGATGACAACCTGCAGCCGGAGGTTGACAATTTGCGGTTTGCATATCATAGAAATATGAGGGTTTTGAATGGGTGGTTCTTTGCGCAATGTTGCCGTTAGGCTTATGTATGATGGAGCTCGTTACCATGGCTGGCAGGTCCAGAAGACGATGTCTACCGTGGCGGGGACGCTCGAGGGTGCGCTTTCCCGGCTTTGCGGGCATGTTGTGAAGGTTCACGGCTGTGGCAGGACGGATGCGGGTGTCCATGCCGAACGGTATTGCGCTAACTTCCGGACTGCTTCTTCGATACCGCCTGACAGGCTGCCGTTTGCTGTAAACTCGCTCTTGCCCCCTGATATTGCCGTTCAAGAGGCGCTGTACGCCCCGGACGATTTTGATGCAAACCTTTCCTGCATCAAGAAAGAATATACGTACAGAATTTGCAGCTCGCGCATACGCAATCCTTTTTATTCCGGCAGGGCGTATTTTTACCCCTTTTCGCTCGACATAGGATCAATGAAGCTTGCCGCAGGACATTTTGTAGGCACTCATGATTTTGCCGCCGTGAGGTCGGTGGGTTCGCCCACTAAGACGACTGTTAGGACAGTCCATTGGTATGAGATTGAGCAGAAGGATGCCCTTACAGAGCTGCGCGTTTGCGCAAATGGTTTTTTGTATAACATGGCAAGGGCAATGGCCGGCACGCTCATTTATGTTTCGGAGGGAAAGATCTTGCCGGAGGAATTACCTGGGTTGCTGGGAAAAAAAGACCGCCGGCTGACCGGGCCGACGGTGCCTCCCGATGGGCTATATCTGACAAGAATATGGTATAGTGGCGAAGTTGGTGAAATGTTTTCTTAATTTCTGTTTCTTTTTATGGAAAAAAGTGATATAATCCCAAATTGCGTTGAAACGGAGAAAGTGGTACGCTTATGTTCGGCAAAAAAAAGACAAGGAAAAAGTGGCACAGGCCTGTTGGATTCATATTTTCAATTGTTTCCCTCATCGTTTTGACATATGTCTCAGTATTGCTGATAACCGGACGCCCCGTTAATTTTGCTTGGCTTATGGGCATATTTTCATCGCGTACGCCTATCGAAATTGTCGACGAGCTGCTTTTCGATGTTGGGCGGGATAGGGTCTTTGCTGATTTGGGCGGCTCTATCGCTTCAGCCGGCACGCTTGGCATACAAGTGCTTGACTATAGCGGGAACGAAATGTTGAGAGAACCCTTTCGCATGTCTCGCCCCGCAATGAGCGCTGTGAATTCCCGCGCAATCGCTTTTGATGTCGGAGGTACGGCGGTTCGCGTGTTTGACTCCGGACGGATGCTCTCCTCCGTTGAAACGAGTGGAGCAATCATCTCAGCCTCCATAAACCGCAATGGCTGGTTTAGCGTCGGCACACAAGAGGGCAGGGGCCTTAGAGGCGTCATAACTGTTTATAATGACCGGGGCAACGATGTCTTTAGGGTCAATTTGGGCAGCGGGTATGCTTTTGCTTCTGCGCTATCGCCTGACAATAGGAGTTTGGCTGTGCTCAACCTCACTGATGTTGGAAGCCGGATAACGCTGTACCACGGCCTAAACCAAGTGGATTATTCTGGAGTGTTTGTCCTTTCAGGTGGGCTTATTCTCGACATACTCTTTCTTCCAAATGGCGAATTGCTTGCACTTTCAACAAATGCGCTGATAGGAATTGACAGAAATGGCACAGGCAGGGAGTTATTCGACTTCTTCGACAAACGCCTTGGTGGGTTCATTCTTGATGATGGCACGATTGTGCTGCATCTCCTGGACTACGGCATAGGGCATTCGGGCAGGCTCGTAAGATTGGATGAACGGGGCAGGCTTGAAGCCGAAGTTGCCACAAATCGCGAAATCGTATCCAAGTCTTTTAGCGGCAGATATTTGGCGGTTATGTATAGCGATGGCGTAGTTTTTTACGATAGAAACCTCGAAGAGCTTCCGCTTTATGCGCAACAAGCCTCTTTGGCAGGTACAAGCAGAGTTCTCTCGCTTGGTCATGGGGTAGCTCTGGCAACAGGTGAACATGTGACGGTTGCGGTTCGGCGGGAGGATCGTGATTAGGGAAGCGTGCCACAGGCTATAAAGTTTTAGGCTACAAATTTGATTCATGGAGGTGCGCCGGGAGTTGACAGCGTTTTTGATAGATTTGGCCATTATTGGCACTGTCGTATATTGCACTTGGCGCGGCTATCGGAACGGATTAATCCGCGGCGTTTTTGGAGTTGTGGCTTTGGTTGTTGCACTTATTGTTGCAAACATAGCGGCAAGCGCATATTCGGACGAGTTTGAAGGGCTTTTGATTCCTTTCGTGGGTGGCATCGTTGACACCACTTTAGCAGATGTCGCTGAGGGCGATGCCCGGGATGAGGTGGTGTCGTCCAGAAGCGAAACGGAGCGCTTCCAGTCTGCCTATAGCGTTCTTAGGCAGATTGGGTTGCCCGTCGCTGCAGCAAACAGTGTTGCCGGCCTCGCCGCCGGGGATGGCTCTGAAAGGTCATTTTCAGACGTTATTGCTGGCACCCTCTCCTCGGCACTTGCATATATTGCCGTTTTTGCAGTGGCCTTTGTGCTGGTGGCAATCGTATTTGCTATCATAGGAAACTTGATTGGCTTTGTGTTTTCCTTGCCGGGGCTGCGACTTCTTGACACAATTGCAGGTGCAATGTTCGGGCTCGCTAAGGGATTGATTATAGTGTTGACGTTTTCGGCGTTCGTACGATATTTTGGCCTTTTAGCTTTGGATATACTTGAAGATACGGCAGTACTCTACTACTTGGTTAACAACAACATAGTAGCTGATATGTTAGGGATTTAGTTTTTCACGGGAGGTTGTAGGGTGAAGTTTATTCCGAATATAATATCTGTATTTCGGATTTGCCTCGTACCGGTATTTATAGTGGTCTATTTTTCTGACGACACCGATAACAATCTGTACGCTGTGCTTATCTATGCACTCGCAGCCTTTAGCGACTTCCTCGATGGTTTTCTTGCTCGCAAATTCGAAGTGTCGTCTAATTTGGGCAAAGTTCTCGACCCCCTGGGCGATAAGCTTATGACTATATCGGTTATGGTTTGTATTACGATTGATGGGCTCATCCCCTTATGGGCAGTGCTTCTTGCTGGCCTCAAAGAGCTTCTGATGGGCGCGGGCGGGCTGGTGCTCCATAAAAAGGCTCATGTGGAGCTGCCGCCGTCAAACTTAATCGGAAAGACCTCAACCGTTGTGTTTTTTCTCGTTTGCGTGACACTCATGCTATTTAGAAAGCTCTCCGAATGGGCATCCATATTACTTATTTCCGTTGCAATAGGCCTTACATTTGTTGCTCTGGTGAGTTATCTGATTAAATATGTTAGAATTATGAAAAACATGGAAAGTGCGGATGAAACCGCAAAAAGGAAGGTAAATAACTAATGCGACCTACGATATGTGCTAGATGCAAAAAAAATCCGGCTGTGATATTTATTACAAAAATTGAAAATGGATTGACCTCTAACGAGGGGATTTGCCTAAAATGCGCACGAGAACTGAATATCAAGCCTGTGGAAGATATCATCAAAAGGATGGGGCTTACCGATGAGGATCTTGAGAGCCTGACCGACGAAATGATGGAGGCTATGGGCGGCCTAGAAAGCATCGCCGAGCAAGAGGATAGCACGGACGACGGCAAAACTGCCACTTTCCCATTCCTGAACAGACTTTTTGGCGGACCGGACGATTCCCCGCCCCGCGACTTCCCAAGGCCCGGACGCGACGTAAAGGACAGGGAGCATGGGATGCCTCCGTCGGGTCAAGGGCCGGGAGGGCCACAGGGCAACAAGAAACGCAAGTATCTTGAGAGCTATTGCATATCCCTGACTCGCAGGGCGTCGGAAGGAAAGCTCGACAGAATTGTCGGACGTGAAATCGAGACGGAGCGAGTTGTGCAAATTCTCAACAGGAGGCAAAAGAACAACCCTTGTCTTATCGGAGAGCCCGGCGTTGGCAAAACAGCTATCGCTGAGGGGCTGGCTCAACGCATTTTCAAAGGCGAGGTGCCCGGCAAGCTTCGCGATAAGGAGGTTTTTTTGCTGGATTTGACTGCGCTTGTAGCCGGCACGCAGTTCAGGGGGCAATTTGAAAGTCGGATGAAGGGCTTGGTTGAGGAAATCAGGACTCACGGCAATGTCATTTTGGTCATCGATGAGGTGCACAGCCTCGTCGGTGCGGGAGACGCCGAGGGTTCGATGAATGCGGCAAATATATTAAAGCCCGCATTGTCTCGCGGCGAGATTCAGGTAATTGGTGCAACCACGTTTACCGAGTATCGTAAGCACATAGAAAAGGATGCCGCACTTGAGCGCAGGTTTCAGCCAGTTATCGTTTCAGAGCCTTCCGTCAGCGAGTCTATAGACATCATCATGGGAATCAAGCATTATTACGAGAATTTCCATGGCGTCCATATATCTGATGAAATGGCAAGGCAGGCCGTTACTCTGTCGGAGAGGTACATTACGGACAGATTTTTGCCCGATAAGGCAATCGACCTCATTGACGAGGCCTGTTCGGACATGAACCTCAAGAGCGTGATAATTGCCCGAAAGGACTCAATAAACAAGGAAAAGGCTGATTTGACAAAAGAGCGTGAGATGATTCTGTCCGCACCAAATGGCAGCGACTATGCGCGGCTCGCAGAAATACGCAGCCTAGACCTGAGGCTGACTAACGAGCTGGATGATCTCGAAAAGGAAGGAGCGCCCGAACTTACGCTCGACAACCTTGCGCGCGTCATTGAGCTATGGACTAAAATCCCATCTTCAAGCATCCGGGAGGATGAGTTTAAACGTTTATCGGAGCTGGACCTGCGTCTCAAGGAGCACATAATTGGACAGGACGAAGCTGTGGACGTGGTATGCGCCGCAATCAGGCGCAATCGCGTCGGTATATCGCCAAAGCGCAAGCCCGTGTCATTTATTTTCATAGGCTCGACGGGCGTTGGCAAGACGGAGCTTGTAAAACGGCTGGCGTCCGACCTCTTCGATTCCACTGAATCGCTGATAAGGCTGGATATGTCCGAGTTTATGGAAAAACATGCCGTATCCCGTATTATTGGCTCCCCACCGGGCTATGTCGGATATGACGAAGCCGGGCAGCTGACGGAGAAAATCCGCCGCAAACCATATAGCGTGGTGCTTTTTGACGAGATTGAAAAAGCGCATCCGGATGTTATGAACATCTTGCTCCAGATCCTTGACGATGGGCGCATCACCGATGCTCACGGGCGCATGATAAATTTTGAAAACACGGTCATAATCATGACGACAAATGCAGGCAGCGACAAAAAGGACGGTTCGGTGGGCTTCAACCGCTCAAGGGACGAGCAGGGCAAGGAGAAAGCAGAGAAGGCTCTCAAGGATTTCTTGAGGCCTGAGTTTATCAACCGGGTGGATTCCATAGTTTACTTCAACCACCTGTCAGAAGATAACTTCAAAGCGATTTCAAAGCTTATGCTTGACGAACTGCGGGACGCAATGGCAGAAAAGGCAATTGAGCTGCGCTACGACGACAGCCTCGTGGAATATTTGACCGATAAATCTTATTCACAGGCATATGGCGCAAGGAATTTGCGTAGGCTTATACAAAAGGAGATAGAGGATAAGATAGCGTCGGAGATGATTTCCAACTATGCAATTTCGGTAAAGCAGGTAGGCCTGACCGTTCGGGACGGTGAGATACAGGTGCTGGCGATCTAGGAAGCCCGAATCCCAAAAGAGCTTGTCATCAGGCTCGTTGCTGCAGCCGTCCACTTATTGCAAGCAGAGGATAAGTGGGGGGAGAATATTTTTCTTGCATAATTGGACAAAAATAGTATAATAAAATCGTTCATATACGTCTTTAGAATATGGAGGTTTTTATGAAAGTTTTGCCAAGGATTTTGCTGTCGCTCGCTTTGATTGTTCTACTATTTTCAAGCATACTGTTCTTCTCGTTATGGCAACTGCAAAATACAGACAGGTCGTACAACAGCGAAATATCCTATTCCGTTGCCGCCTTCGAGCTAATTCAGCGGGCTAGGGATGAATATGTTTATGTCCGCCTGCTCAGCCGCGAATTTTTTATGCATTTAGGCGACGATGCATATTTTGATGAAGCGCATAATGAGCTAGACACAATCATAAGCGATGTGCTGGGATATATAGATCAAATTGAAGCCCTTGCAATCCGGCAGGGCACCATAGGCCATATCTCCTCAAAGCTTGCACTTTTGCGAACTAACTTGCTGGCGTATCAAGAGATATATGTTGTCCTGATTGACGTGGCCAGGCAAGGCGATATGCGCACCTTCCAAGACACCATGCCATCGGTTATATGGGCTCCGGTGCATGTCGAATTTTTGGACACTTTTGAGCGCTTGTTCTACTTCATGGTCGATAACCTCAAAGCTGTCAGCAACTACCATGCCCAAAACACCTATTCGACAATTGTTTTATCCATTGCCGTCATAGCCACGATATTTCTCATTAGCACCGCCATCGGAATTGTGCTGATAGTTCCGATAAAAAAATCACTTAAAGTCCTCATGACAAGCGCAGGGAACATTTCAAAAGGCGACTTCAATATGAGTTTGGAAACAGACAAAACCGATGAGTTTTCGCAACTAAAAAACGCCTTTGCGAAAACTATAAAAACAACTGAGAATTATATTGAAGAAATAGCTGATACACTGTCCTCCATCTCGGAGGGCGATTTGACCGTATCCATCGAGCGGTACTATTCCGGCTCTTACGTGCCAATAAAAATTGCGCTGACCACCATTTTGGAGTCCCTGAATTCCATTATGGAAAAAATGCAAAGCGCATCCTCTTTAGTAGCCTCGGACTCGAGACAAATCGCCGACAGCTCGAACTTGTTGGCGCAGGGCGCAAACGAACAGGCTGAAACGGTTTCGCAACTGTTAACTTTTGCAACCGAAGTATCCGATATGACAAAAGATAACGCACAAATGGCCGCAAAAGCCGCCGAGCTTGCCATCACGATTAAAAACAGCGCAGAAAAAGGCAACAAGCATATGGCTGAAATGGTCGGTGCCGTAACTGAAATCAACAATTCCAGCCAAAATATTAGCAAGGTCATAGGGACAATAGATGAAATTGCGTTCCAAACCAATATTCTGGCGCTCAACGCCTCGGTAGAGGCCGCCCGCGCAGGGCAGCATGGGAAAGGGTTTGCTGTAGTCGCCGAAGAGGTTAGGCGGCTTGCCGCAAAGAGTGCCGAAGCTGCAAGAGACACCGGCAAGCTTATTTCCAATTCAATGGAAAAATCAGAATACGGTGCGCGCATAGCGACTGATACGGCAGAAAGCCTTGCAGAAATTGTAATGGGAATCAATGAAAGCAGTGAAATAATTAGCGCTATTGCCCTGTCGTCTGAGGCGCAGTCTGCCGGGATAGCCCAAATTAGCTCCGGCATAGGAAAGGTTGCGAATGTCGTTGAGCAAAACAACTCGGCGGCAATGCAGAGCGCTTCTGCCAGCAAGCAATTGAGCGGGCAGTCCCATATGCTGGAGCAACTAATTTCACAGTTTAGGCTCAAGGGCGTTAAAGCGCCTGCCGGATTGCCGCCTGCCTCTCGCCCATAGCTTGAAGCACTAGCATACCAGACGTTTTTATGCTATAGTTGTGTTAAAATACACTATTGCGGGGGATTAATGAGGTATGCAAGGGAATATTATAGACAGAAAATATCCGCACCTTTCGCGTCCGCTGAGGCTCGGCAATATGGTTTTGCGAAACAGGATGATTTCCGCTCCAATGTCATTTCCGGACATACCCGGGGATGGGGCGCTGACTGCGCCAGCATCCGCATTTTATGAACTTCGCGCCAGGGGAGGTGCGGCGGCTGTTACGATTAGCGAATGTGTTGTCCACCCGAAGACAGGCAAGAGCCACAGTGCGCATATTGACATTGGCGCCCCGGGAAACATGAGAGGCTTTGCGCTTGCAGCAAACGCCATATGCCGCCAGGGCGCAGCGGCGGGCTTGCAATTATCGCATGGCGGGATGTATGGGGGCGCTGATTCTGTAGACAAAAGCCATCTATCCGGCGCTATGCGCTATGGGCCGAGCGATTTGACCTTGCCGGATGGCGCAACAGTCACCGAAATGCCCATTTCGCTGATACAAGAGGTTATAGGCAGCTTCGGAAGATACGCCGCCCTTGCAAAACAGGCGGGGTTTAACATGCTCATGATTCATGCGGGGCATGGTTGGCTTTTGCACCAGTTCCTCTCCCCGCTGTACAACTTCCGAAAAGACGAATACGGCGGCAGCGTGGAGGGCCGCACCCGGCTTCTTTCCGAAGTGCTGGACAGTGTCCGGGTTGCCGTAGGCCCGGATTTTCCCATCGAGCTGCGCATGAGCGGACATGAGTTCACAGCCGGAGGGTATGACGTTGAGGGTGCGACGGAAATAGCAAAGCTTATTGAGAATAAAATTCACCTGCTCCACGTTTCAGCAGGCATATTTGAAGGTGGTTTTGCCATACAGCATCCCTCTATGTTCCACGAGCGCGGCCGCAATGTCTGGCTCGCCGCAGAGATAAAAAAGCATGTCAAAGTCCCTATCGCCACGGTTGGCGGGCTCAGCGACCCTGAAATGATGGAAGACATCATCGCCTCGGGCAAGGCAGATGTCGTCGTTATGGCGCGCGCCCTGCTTGCCGACCCTTTTTTGCCATCAAAAATTTGCGAAGGCAAGGACGAGGAAATCGTTCCCTGCTTCCGTTGCTTTACCTGCCACGCAGAGCGCATGACAAGCGGCTTGCGCCGTTGCGCAGCCAACCCGGCTATCGGCAGGGAAGAGGAAAATCGCCATATCCCGGCATCGCCAAACCCAAGAAAAGTACTTGTCGCAGGTGGGGGGCCGGGCGGCCTAATGGCTGCGCTGACTGCGGCAAAGCGAGGGCATAGCGTGCTTCTTTGTGAAAAAGAAAACGAATTGGGCGGAGCCCTGCGCGCTGAGCGAAGGGTGCCATTTAAAAGCGACCTTTTTAAGCTAACTCAAAAATACGCATTTCTTGCAAGGTTGCACGGTGTCGAAATACGCCTAGGGACGGAGGTCACGCCAGAGCTGGCCTCCGGAGAAAAACCGGATGTGCTGATATGCGCCGTGGGCGCTGAGCCTATAAAGCCGGAAATCCCTGGCATCGGCAACGCAAATGTGGTTTTGGCTTCAACCCTGTCTGAGGGCGGCCTAAAAATCGGGGATATCGTCGCTGTAATCGGCGGGGGACTTGTCGGCTGTGAGATGGGGCTTCATTTGGCAATGGAAGGTAAGCAGGTTACAATCGTTGAAAGCCTGCCGAGCCTAGCCCCGGACGCAAACTTGCGCCACAGGCCGATTTTGCTGACAGAGTTGGATCGAATCGGTGTTAGCCGCCTTACCAATACGCGCTGCGTGCGCATTACTGATGAGGGCGCCTTCTGCGTTGATGAGCTTAGCGCCAAAGAGTCGCTTGTCAAAGCAGACACCATAATTTGTGCCGCTGGCGTAAGCCCCAGGAGGGGCGTAGTGGACGCTTTGCGCGACTGTGCCCCCATTTTTATGGAGGTAGGCGACTGCAACAGCCCTTCAAATGTAGTGGACGCCACAACCAGGGGCTATTATGCTGCGTTGAATGTGTAAAGAAAAAAGAAAAGAAGCCTCCGAAAAAATGCTTGACAATTGCTACAGTTTGTCGTAATATGTGTTTGCGACATGTTGTAGCAATGTTTTTGCATAGAGGAGGCAGGGTTATATGGATAAATTAGGGCGGCTTTCAGAAACAGAGATGGAGATTATGCATGCCATTTGGGATTTGGGTTCCACTGTGACTGTGGCTCAGGTATTGGCGGTCTTTGAGGAATCGAAGGGCTGGAAAACATCCACCCTGTCCACAATATTGTCCCGTCTCATCGGCAAGGGCTTCCTCACCAAGGAGATGCAGGGCAAAGTAAATTATTATTCTGCCGCCCTGACCCTTTCGGAATACCGGCAGCACGAGGCTCAAAGCTTGTTGTCAGGGCTCTACGGCGGCAATGTTAAAAATCTTGTGGCCGCCTTGGTTGACGACTCGAATATAACGTGCGAGGACATAAACGAGCTTAGGGAGTGGTTTTCGCAAAAGGCAGGTGAGCCGGAATGAACGGATTGCTCACCCTGGTTGCCGCATCGGCAGCAGGCGGCGTCTTGTTTGTACTCTTGTTTGCGCTGCGCCCGCTAACGTCCAGGCTGTTTTCAAAAACATGGCATTATTACATGCTGTATGTCCCCGTGTTTTTCCTGTTGGGCGGCGGCTTGCTTGCAGGCAGATTGGGCGGATTCGCAGCTTCTTTTTTCCCGCAACTTCCCCCAATAGCGACTGCGGAAGCAATGACAGTCGCAGGCCTTGCCACAGGGGGAGACGCAGTATCTGCACTGCCGTCCATTCCAGCCATCGCAGTATGGGAAGCGCTTCCCACCCTGCCGGAGCCGCTAACGCAAAATGCGCCGGCGCTGCTTATGAGCGTTGCCCCTGCATTTGTTGCGCTCTGGGCTATGGGTGCCGTAGTGTTCCTTGCGGTAAACATACGCAACTACAGGGCATATCGCCGACTGCTCTTAAACGGCAGCCGCCTGATTTCTCAAAAAAGCAACGTGGGCATAATCGCCAGTCCTACTGCATCCATGCCAATGCTCATTGGCGTCTTGCAGCCAAAAATCATCCTACCGGACGGCGGATTCACCGAGGCGGAGCTTAACATGATGCTGCTTCACGAGCTGGCGCACCACAGGCGCAGGGATATGTGGCTCAAGCTCATCATGCTGGTCTGCAACGCAGTCCACTGGTTTAATCCCATAGCCTATCTCTTGAGCCGCCATGTAAACAACCTGTGCGAAATGTCTTGCGATGAAAAGGTGGTCAAAGCGTTTGACTTTGAGCAGCGCAAGCTATATGGCGAAACGATTTTGTCCGTTCTGGAGCATAGGCTCGCACGCAAAAATGTAGTCTGCATAATCGGTTTGTGCAGTTCAAAAAAAGCTATAAAAAGGAGACTTAATAATATGATGAACGTCAAAAAGGTGAAAAAATCTATAATTGCCCTGTCACTGGCAGTGTCCGCCCTCGTCGTCGGCGTTGGTGCTGCCGTGGCGTACAGCTTAGTCAGTGCTATGCCGGATACAGACGAGGCTCCCCCCGAAGCGCACTCCGCCTCCGATTATGAAAAAGCAGCAGAAGCCCCTCCGGATGAGCCGGAAGCCTATCAGATTGACGAAATAGCCTGCCAAGCCGAGCCACTAGCCTCAGAACTTCGAGCAGAACATCGCAGAGCGGCTACAGAAAAGATAACAGTGAACGTCGTTTTGACCCCATATGTTGACGCCACAAAAGAAATTCCTATCTTCTTCGATTTAGTGCCCCTCGACATCGTCGCCGCCAATCCGGACGATAATTTCCCTCGGTATGACAGCTCTGATGACGAAATGACAAAATTTTTTATAACGATGCAACCTCGCCTCTGCGAAGATTTCTTGCGAAGCACTCCTGATAAAAGTCGCATAGAAGTGAGATTTGAGTCGTACGCACTAACAGTTGCAGACATTGCCGCATTCCTGCGCAACACCTTGGACAGGAACTTGCCCGGCGACGAGTATATCCACTTGCTTGCATATGAGTGGACTAGGCGCGGCATGTTTTTTAATTGGAGCTTCTGGGAGGATGTCGATTATGCATCAATGACGGCAGATGAAATAGCGGACATAATCTTTGTGCGGGAATGGCAGGGCACTCCGCTTCCGCGCCGCACCAGCTTCCCCGAGGGCGTCCTTAGAATGCTGGAAGCGGGATGTGAGGTGTTTAGATTCCCAGTGACAATGAGCGTTGCCCCTGCTTCCTGAGCGCAAATCACTATAAAAGGCGGGTTCCATCCTCGTTATTTTGAGAGGGGGAACCCGCCTGTGCATGGTTTAATCCGGCTTATGAATCGCAAAAAACGAACTGTCAAAAGGTTTACTTTTTGATAACTGCGCCCCCTCGGTTGCTCGGGCGGTTAAAATGGGAAATTCAGCCAAAACTTACAAAATTTTCTTGATATTAATGTACATATTGTGATAGAATAGCAGACGTTGTTGCGCTGTCAAAAGGTAAACTTTTTGATAAGGACGATAAAGTGGGTATCGGGCAGTAATCCTAGAGCTGTAAATCTAAAATAGGTGGGGTTAAAATGAAAAATATAAATATGGCAAAAAAGTTTCTCGTAATATCTTTGATGTCCGTGTTGGCATTGGTTGCCGCAGCTACCGTTGGGATTTTTGGCACAACGGAATTAGTACTCGCCGTTAGTACAGTGGGCGTGCTGGTCATTATGGCAATTACTGTAGCTATAGTAAGAGATATTAAAATGCCGATTGTTTTCAACAACGAGTGCTGGACCCTACTTGGGGATAAGGCCGATGTTTCGGTCAGCGCCGAAGAGAAGATGTATCTTGACATGTTTTCAACCAGAAAAGATGAGTTTGGACATATTTTCAGGCAGATGCAAAAACTCGTACAATATCTCAACGGAGTTGCTGATAATATGAATCGGATTGCCGACGACGATTTGTCCATACAGGTTAAAATACTCAGTGAACTTGACGTTCTGAATGGGCCGCTTCTCAAAATGGTAGATAAGTTAAACACTGATATCGGAGAAATAAAGTCGGCATCTGAAATGGTGGATTCGGGTGCGGGGCAAGTTTCCGCTTCAGCGCAAGGTGTAGCTACCGGTTCAAGTGAGCAAGCGGCAAGCATTGAGGAACTGACAGCATCTTTGGAACAAGTTTTGCAGATGGTATCAAAATGTGGAAAGTCCACCGATGAATCAATGGGCAACACCAGTGTCATCGTTGAGCTCGTGAACAAAAGCAAAGAATCAATGCAGATGATGGTTGACACCATGCGCTCAATAGACGAGAGCGCTGTAAACATCGGCAAGGTTATAAAGGTCATTGATGATATTGCTTTCCAGACAAACATTCTCGCTCTAAACGCGGCAGTTGAGGCCGCAAGGGCAGGGCAGCACGGCAAGGGCTTTGCCGTCGTCGCCGATGAAGTCCGCAATTTAGCTGCTAAAAGCTCGGAGGCTGCAAAGGAAACTGCTATGATTATCGAAGGCGATGCCAAAGTTGTTGCACAGGGAATGAGCGTTGTTGCCAAAGCCAACGAGAACCTTGAGGCCGTGGGTACATCTATCGTTCGTAATGCTGAGCTTGTCAGCGAAGTCAGCAATATGGTCAAAGAACAAGCCAAGGAAATGCAAAACATAAACAGTGGATTAGTACAAATTGCCGACCGTGTGCAAGTGGCGGCGGCAAGCGCAGAGCAGTTCTCGGCCACCGCAGAAGAATTAAGTGCGCAATCTGACATGATGAAAGCACTGGCTTCACGCTTCAGAATGCGGAGAGCTTCTGACAGAGACCCTAATGCTGTATCTGTCCCGCCAGACGGCATTGAAATAAAGGGGCGTGACTTAGTTTTTTCCTCAATCCCCCCATCGATTGCTGCCAGCGCACTGCCACCCCATATACCGTCTGCTCAAATTCCTGTCAACTTTCTCGGACAATAGTTCCAACTGTTCTCACGGACGAGCCATATGAAGGCGTGGAGAACAGATCGTATGGCGACTTTAGAAATGGCGCTTATGGACAAACAGTGACCACAGATTTGAGACCATTTGAGGGGATGCACATTGCTTCGCCCCTGTATGAGGTCGGCTTTATGATAAGCGGAACGGATGATGCCAAATGCGGCGTTGTATTTTTGTCAGATGAAGATTATCTATACGGTGATTAGCCGCAGAGATTGCTTAAAACATCAACCCGTTTAGCACTTGCTCAACAAGTAGCAATGCGCCGGATACACCATAATGCGATTTGGGTATCACGTCTATATATCCTAGCCCCGGTAATGCGTTCTCTATGCCGACAAACTTCTTTCTGGCATTCTTGAAACGTGAGATTGTCGCTCCGGATGCAAAGACAAGCTCGCTTTGTGCATCATAGATGTCGCGCTCCGGCACATCGGTTAGCCCATAGCTGCGCATAAGCCCCTCAAGCTTCGACTTAAATAAAGCGGCGCGCGGACAGACCACCGAAGCGGCTTCCGGCAGCATGCCAAAATATTCGGTAAAAAATTTAAAATACGCATATAAATCAGAATAGGTGCCCTCGACCGACACACGCACGCCTTTGGGCAGGCCGGTGAGCGAATTGACGCGCGAAATATGCACATATGCATCCGCTCTTGCGCGCTCGATCACTTCGATTGCGGGTGTGGGGTCACAGCCAATGGCCTTGCATATATCGCACAAAAATGCCTCTGTCGCAGCAAAGCCTATTGGTGGGCCGTCGCAGATATAATAAGGCGTTCCGTATAACTCTTTGAGGTATTCCGCAGTGCCGTAGCCGTATTCGGGGCATATTACTACACTTAGCGCAGCGGATGAAATCTCCTGAATTTCCGCCACTTCGCAGCCCGCACAGAGCGCACAGTTTACCGTTATACCGCAGAGTCCCAGCAGCCGCCTAAGCTCCGCCAGATTTCCCAAGTAATATTTCTGATAAATTGACATGCCGAGCAGGTTCACCGTCTTTGGGCGCACATCCAATTTCGGTGGATTCATTGCGTCGAGAAGCGCGAGCACCCCTGTTTCAAATCCTGCGCAGACATCGCTTGAAAACCCCGGCGTTTCGACAGCCACTACCGCCCCGCCGCCGAGTGCCGAGTGCGCGATGCCTATTAGGTCGTCGCCTATGAGCGCCGCTCCGGGCGAGTTCACTATCGCAAGCAAATCGTGCCGCACGTTGTTATTGATATATTTTAGCGCTTCGGCAATCTTCTCCCTGCTGCCATATATATAATCGCCGCTGTCGAGATATGTGCATGGCACTCTTGGTTGTCCGAAATACCACCGTTCGGGGTAGTTTAATGGGTCGAACTCCAATTGGCGTATCATCTGGTTATCACTTGTCGCGGAGTGGTAGAACTTGCAGCCTGTAGGTCCATTGAGCAAAACAACGCTGCCCGCCACACCTTCAAGCGCAAAAATTATTCCGGAAAGACTATCGGGTGTAATACTTTCTAAATAGCCGCTCATCTTGTTCCCACTCTCCCTTCAAGTTCATAGCCAGAAGCCCTGCCCAACGTCTAATCATATCCAGCCCGGTGAAAAAGCCTACGCCGGGTGCCATCGGTATTGTGTCGGCAAGCGGCACGTCGCCCGCAGAGATTGAGGTGTAGTTGGTCAGCAGTATATCCGGCCTGTGCTTTTTCACATCGGCGGTGCGGTTGTCTCTGTCGTACTTTTCCTCAACCGGCACCGGCAGTTTGAGCTTTGTCCTGAAGCCTTCGTCTTGCGAGAAATTGAGTATGCCTATTTTAACGATTTCGATGCCGGCATCTATCGCCGCACCCAAAATCCAGTCGATATCGTGGTTGTACGTCAGAATCATCAGCCGCTTGCCGCTCATTTTACGCCGCAGTTTTTCTATTTCATTTTCGTACAGCAACTTGTGTGCCCCTATGATTTCCTCCGCTGCCGCCTGCTTACCAAAATACTTTGCGACACTGCGCAGCCAGCTTTCCGTTTCGGATAACCCTATAGGAAACTGTAGGTCAAAGAATTTTGAGCCGAACTCACGGGAGAAAAAGTCCTCAAGCAGCTTGCCCGTGTAGTCGCGATGCGCCAATAGGTTCAGCGGCGCTTTTTTGAAGTTTTTAAGGCTCTCGTAATCCGTATCGCATAGGAAGCGGCAATTTACCCCCACGCCCATTTGTCTGAGATATGATTCAATCAGCGCAAAGTTGTCCGCAGTGTTTTTTGATATGACCTTTTCAAAAACAATGTTCACAAGGTTTTCTTCCGGCCTTACACTCCGGCTTATTACTTGCCTTGCAAGCTCCGTGTAACACATCAGCATACCTTGGAGGTAGTCTCCCGCCATATTGCCGTCCGTCCTGAGCGTAAAAACAGGTGTGCCCGCATCGCCCAAATCCTGCGCTTTGTCGATGTCGTCGCCTATAATCCCTGCGGGGCAGGCGCTCACGACAACGATTGCTTTGGGCTTTTGCTTTTTAATCTCGGCTACTTTCCCTACCAGCTTCTCCATGCCACCAAAAATCATCTCAGGCTCCCCCATATCAGTGGATTCGAGGTTAGGCGCGATTGACGACGGAAGGAGCGAGCCGCGCTCGAACAGCCGCCGCCTGCCCGTGGAGCTCATTGTCTGGTAGGAAATGTATGTGCAGCTTTTCGGCGCGTGTGCCAGTATGACCGCATCTTTTATCTGTGCGCTCATGGTCAGGGCACCGTTAAATGCGCATCCGTGCAGCGGTTCGCTGTGGATTACGTTTTTGGATAGATAGCGGTTTGGAGATGTGAAGTCTATAATATCTTGCTCGTGCGGTTTCGACGGCGTTTCTGTGCCTGTTTGTGCCTTTGTCTTGTTTACATCTGTTGTGTGCGCATCTGTCATGCCGACAACCGTTGTGCAAACAGCATCAGTAACTCCGATTTGCGGCGAGGTCTGCTGTGCATCCTGTGTGCCGGCTACGATATGTTCAAGCTCGTCATCGCTTAGTGGCTCTGCATTGTATTTGCCGATTCCATGCACGATATTTTCCGCCAAATTGCGGAAGATGCCTGCTTCCGCGCCATCGGAATCAAACTCAGCAAGTGTTTTGTTTGCCGCTTCCGCTTGAGCAAACGCTTCGCTGCGCGGGATGTCGGCTATTATCGGCAGCCCGATAGCTTCGGCAAAGCGTCCGACACGCTCCGCTTCATCGTTAATCCCGCGCCGGTTCAGCACGATGCCCGCAATACGTTTATTGCCGCCGTCGTAGTTTCGGATGCCGCGCAGAATATTGTTTGCCGCATAGAGCGCCATGAACTCGCCTGATGTCACTATAAAAACCGTGTCGGCGTATTCCCGGCGTATCGGCACGGCAAAGCCCCCGCACACCACGTCGCCAAGCACGTCGTATAGTGTGATGTCGTATCTTTCCTTTAGCCCGAACAGCGAAAGTAGTTCAAACATGCTGATGATGCCGCGCCCCGCACAGCCCACGCCCGGCTCAGGGCCTCCGGCTTCCACGCAGCCCACGCCGCCGAATCCAGCGGCTAGGATTTCATTGAGCGAGTAGTCCTGCGGGTTTGTGACGCGCATGTAGTCAAGCGCCGTGGTGAGCTTATGACCGTAGGGAAGGAGCAGACGAGTCGAGTCATGCTTGGGGTCACAGCCGATTTGCAGCACCCGGTGTTTTTGCTGCGACAGCGCAGCTGATAAATTCGCGGCAACCGTGGATTTCCCAATACCGCCCTTGCCGTAGATTGCTATTTCCATTTGTGTGAATATCCTTTCGTACCGTGCATTTTAATTGCTTGCTCTACAAGAGGCATCTTGTCTGCACTATTCCCGTGCGCTGACAAGGACTTTTGCTATTTCTTTCAGTGCCAGATGCTCGTTTTGACTGTAGATGAAGCCGATGTCCATTTTTTTGTTTTTGGCTATCGCAACCGCTTTGTAGTATAATTTATGGCTCATGTGGTTGGGCAGGAAGCATATGGTCTGAATGCCGTCGAGCGACCTTTTATCGAATCCCGCCGATGATATGAACACCCACTTGGGCAGCAGGCTTTTCATCCGCGCAATCCACTTGGGGTTCCCTCCGATAATTGCGCCGGCAGTGTCCTTGAGGTCCATCAGCGCATCCTGACTGCGCCCCGGCTCGGCCTCCGCTGCAGCCCTGCGGTTTTCAAAGCTGAAAAAGAAATCACGCAGGGCATTAAGCTCCCGGTCTTTGTAGCGTTCTTGCTGTATTATTTCATTTTGCTTCGCTATTTCCTTTTCCAGCACCCTTATCCTGTCCAAATGCGGTTTCTCGATGTCTTTTATTGACGACTGGAGTTTTTCCTCAAGGCTGCTTATGGTTTCTTTCAGGCGGGCATTCTCATTTTCCAGCCGAGTGTTGTCCGCAGTAAGTTTGCCGATTGTTTTTTCATGTTTTGCGGCATCGGCCTTATCCGGATTGGCAAGATAGCGTTCTTTTAGCTGTGTGATTGTTTTGCAAAGGAGTTTTACAAGTATTCCTGAGAGGAACATTTTGGCGGCTTCATCGTCGCTGCCATCACCCACTGCGCCGAGGCAAGCGCAAAACACGTCGTCAATGTCGCTTTTGCAGAGGCCGGCATCTTTGAAGAGGTAGTAGGTCACGACCCTGTCCGCATATGCCAAGCGGAAGAAGAATTGATGAAGGCTGCGCAGGGATTCGTCCGTGGAACTGAACTGGCCGTCAGCCGTGATTTTTATTCCGTAATCGCTAAATATGCGCTCTTTCAATGTTCCGGCTTTCTCCCGAAACGCATTGTCCTTTTTTCTGTAATAATCATACTTCCAATCATTTGAAAGGTATGCATTTGCCCTCAGTGATAGCGACAACAGAAACATCGTAAAATCTTTCCGGCTTATAATCTGTGTCTGATACCTGATGCATAGGCTGCAAAAGATAAACATTTCTGCACCGTTTTCAATGACAGCGTCCTCAAGACCCTGCTTTAGCCCCATTATGTATTTTTCGCCTTCTGCCCTGTCAGGGTTTTCTATATGGCGGTGTGCCGTTGGCCAGCCTTTCTTAATTACGCTGTCGAGGGCGGATTTGACGCTCTTGCTGCGTGTTTTGTTTACATACAACAGTATTCCGAGGGCTTTTTTGCCATATACTTCGCGGCACAGGCCGCCGCCGATAATCAGAGGGTGGTTGTATAGCGGCGATTTTTTAGCATAGCTTAGAAATGCGCTTTCGTTCGTCTTGTATAGCTCGTCGATGTCCCCATAAATCTTCGTATTAATTGCCATCGCATCAACATAGAATATGATAATGTCTCTATGGTAAGTCCAGTTATCCGTCGTGCTTACGGTATTTATGGTGCTTTTTTGCATTTTCAGGAAAACCCTCACTCCTCCCGCCGTTTATTGCCGGCACCCCAATACGCCCATCCCGCTACCCTTGCAGCATTTTATGGGCGATATCGCCAAAGCGGCTTGTTATGTATCCGTAATTGTCGCGCTCGTGCGGGATTGTGCAAGAGCTGCAGTCCTTAACCCCGTTTTGCATATATTTATGCGTGCCGCCGCACTCGCTGCCGAGTATGTACAGCGGGCAGTAGCAGAACAGGCAGTTGAAGTTGTCTCCGCGCCCATCCGCATGGCATGGGAACGCCTCGCACTTTTTGTGAGAGAAGAATGCATATTCCTTGCCCCTCCAAAATTCATCTTCAATCCGGCTCATATGGCCCCCCCTCTTTCAAATCAAAAAAATGATAGCGCCCGCACCTGCAAAATAGGTAAGCGAACGCCAAAGTTTATGTTCGCAGCCCGGTGATGGCAGGTGCGCAAATCAGTCCGGAATGTATCTGGCTTATCTTCTCCCATGCAAAAGGCTAAGGGAAGCATCACAGTGACCTACTCGTGGGGCATCTCACCCCGTTCCATTCTTTTTCGCCCAGCGGCGAACCGAACCGATTGTTATTCAGTTGTTCATCTGTGCATCACTTTACCATACTTCTTGTTGCTGTGCAAGAGGTTTTTCGGCATTTGTCTGGTTAACTCCTGACTCCCGAAGTAACTGTTCGGTGCCTCTTGCGTCATTTAAGCGCACAGTCGTAGAATCCAGTATATCAGCACTTCTTTAAGTGGTGCTAATTGGGGTTTGGCCTCCGGCGGGTTACTTTTCTGCTCGTGCAGAAAAGTAACCAAAAGACACGCCAAGGGGATGCCCCTTGGAACCCCGGGCTCGCTAACTCGCTGCGG